>Ga0100388_10000742_pt1 | contig 29432 bp, 30 predicted proteins | sample CryGeymeta201512_FD_81536 | JGI IMG/M metagenome (GOLD analysis project Ga0100388, IMG submission 81536) | Groundwater microbial communities from Crystal Geyser aquifers in Utah, USA - Crystal Geyser metaG 2015-12 | ecosystem: Environmental > Aquatic > Deep subsurface > Groundwater | place... | reverse complement strand
CTATGAACGTCACCAAAGCCATCATCCCGGTCGCCGGCTGGGGCACCCGCCGCCTTCCGATTACCAAAACGATAGAGAAGTGCATGCTACCGATCGGCAACCGGCCGTTGGTCGATTACGTGGTGCAGGACTGTCTGCAGGCAGGTATCAACGACATCTATTTCGTGGTCGGTGAGCAAAGTGAGCAGCTACAGGATTACTACCGCAGCAACATCACCCTCAACGACTATCTGCGCCGCAACAAGAAGCAGGACAAACTTGAACTCATCAAGCCGCTCGAAGGTGTCAAGCTGCACTATATCGTGCAGCCAAGCTATGGCAAGTATGGCACGGCCGTGCCGATCGGCCTGGCAGCCCCGTACGTCAGCGAAGGGGAATCGGTCGTAGTGCTGATGGGTGATGATTTCATCTGGAATGAAGACGGTTCGAGTGAGGTCGCCCGGTTGCTTACGGCGACACCTGAAGGCTCATGCGGCCTGCTGGCGGCCCGCGTGCCGCAGGAGACGGTCGGCAAGTACGGCGTCATCGAAACGGACGTCGAGGGCAACTATCGCAGCATCATCGACCAGCCGTCGCCGGAAGAGGCGCCGTCGAACCTGATTAACATCTCGAAATATCTGCTAACAAAAGAAGTACTTGATAAGGCAGCCGGTTTGGCGCCCGCGCACAATGGGGAATACCAGTTGCCTGACGCCATCAACCAGTATGTCAACGAGGGTGGCCGGGTGAAAGTCGTGGCGGCCGAGGGTGAATACTTGGATGGTGGTTCGGTCGAAGGCTGGCTGCACGCCAACAACGTGGTCGTTGGCAGGGCTTGATAGAAGCCGCCACATCTGTTACAATCGTCTAGATTGATTATTAAATCTAACAAGGAATATTCATGAAAGCAGTCGTTCGTGTCGGCGGAAAACAATACGTTGTCGCCGAAAAAGAGACCCTCCTGGTGGACCGCCTCCCGGATGGAACAAAAGAGCTCACCCTCGACGCACTGCTGGTCATCGATGGTGACAAAACCACCGTCGGCACGCCAGTCGTCAAAGGTGTCAGTGTTAAAGCCAAGGTCGTAGAAGACGAAGTGAAGGGCGACAAGCTCCGCATCATCCGCTACAAGGCCAAGAAGCGCGTACACAAGGAAATGGGACACCGCCAGAAGTACAGCCGCATCCAAGTGGCTGCCATCGGCAAGTAGTCCTTCTCAGGTTCCGATTTACATCAATCCCCGCCTCAAATGCGGGGATTTTTGATGCCGCTCATGCTACAATAGCCCCAGACAAGAAGAGGGAAGAATAAACAGCGTGAGTGCAACGGTTATCGCGGTAACGAATCAGAAGGGCGGCGTAGGCAAGACGACCAGCGCCGTCAATATTGCCTATTTCCTGGCAAAAAGCGGTCAGCGGACGTTGCTAATCGATTTCGACCCTCAGGGTAACGCCACCAGTGGTCTGGGTATCGATAAGCAGCAGCTCGACGGCACCATGACCGATGTCATGCTGGAGCAGAAGACCTTGCAGGAAGTGGTGGTCGAGACCAAGCACAAGAACCTGTTCGTCGCACCGGCAACACCACACCTGGCGAATACCGAGGCGGAGCTGTCACAGGCGCAGCGTCGCTTCACACGCCTGAAGAACGCCATCCATACCACCGGTGAGGCCTACGACTTCGTCGTCATCGACAGCCCACCAAGCCTCAGCCTACTGACCGTCAACGGGCTGATTGCCGCCCGCTACGTTCTACTGCCGGTACAGGCCGAGTTCTACGCCCTGGAGGGCCTAGGCCAGCTGCTCGAGACCATGAAGCTGGTCAGGAAGAACATGAACCCGACCCTCGACCTTATCGGCGTCTTGCCGACCATGGTCGACGGTCGCACGACACTCTCTGGCCAAGTACACGAAGAAATCAAGAAGCATTTTCCGGGCAAGGTGTTCAAGACCGTCATACCGCGTAACATCCGTTTAGCCGAGGCGCCGAGCCATGGCGTGCCGATCGGCGTATATGACCGTTTTTCTAAGGGCTCACGCGCCTATAAGGCCGTGACCAAGGAGGTATTGGAACGTGCCCAGTAAGAAAGGCCTTGGCCGCAGCTTTGAATCGTTGATACCGACCGATTTGCTCGACGAGTCATTCGATCCAAGCGCAAACGACGATCATAAGGTGAGCGACCTGCGCACCATCCGCTTAAGCGAAATCACTCCCGACCCCGACCAGCCCCGGCGTCACTTCGACCAGGGTGGCATTGATGAGTTGACGGCGTCAATCCAGGCGCACGGCGTGCTGCAGCCGATCGTCGTCGTGCCAAACAAGGGGGCGTACCAGATCGTCGCCGGTGAACGCCGCTACCGAGCTTCGCTCGCGGCCGGTAAGCAGACGATACCGGCGTTAGTACGGAAGCTGTCGAGCCAGCACAAGCTGGAACTCTCGCTGATTGAAAACATCCAACGGCGCGATCTGAACCCGCTCGAAACCGCCACGGCCTATGCCAAGCTGCGCGACCAGTTCAACCTGACGCTCGAGGAAATCGGCAGCCGGGTCGGCGGTAAATCGGTCAGCGCCATATCTAATACGCTCCGGCTATTGAAGTTATCCGATGACGTCAAGCACGCCTTGGCTGATGGCCGTCTGAGCGAAGGCCAGGCCCGCCCGCTGATCGGTGCCGATGCCGAAGTGGTCAACACGGTTCTGCCGCAGATCATAGCGGAAGGCTGGAGCGCCCGACGGATTGAGCAGCATATGGCCGCGGCCAAGCCCGGCGCCGGCAATGAAAAACCTAAACCTGCGCCAGGTACTACTCCGCAACCTCTTGAAACCTTATCGAAACGATTTAACGCCAAAGTGACCGTACAGGAAACGAAGAAGGGTGCCGGTAAGATCGTCATCGAGTTTACCTCGCATGAGCAGCGCCGTGCGTTGGAAGCCCGGCTGGGCAACTAGCTAGAACGTTCGGATCGCATCGAACGGGAAGATGCGCAGCGCGACCGGTCCGACGATGTCATAGTAGGGAATCGTGCCAAGGCCGTTCCGGGAATCCTTCGAATAGCCGGCCTGACGGTGGTCGCCAGCGACGAAAATCTCGCCAGACGGCACGATCATATCAAGCTCACCGTCGGTAGGCTGAGTCGGCTCGCCGTCATTCTCATCATCCGGGTTGAATCCGTTCAGGTTGCCGCTGTCGTACACCATGAAACGTCCGTTCGCCAGTACGACGCGTTCGCCAGGGAAGGCGATGACGCGTTTGACGATGTATTCCTCACCTAGGCCGGGTACGTACTGCGGGTTCTTAAACACGATAATCTGTCCTCGTTCAGGCACATACGACTTGTTCTGCAGCTGTGCCAGCGTGACCGGCAAGCGGTTGACGATCAGACGGTCACCGGTGAACATGGTGTTTTCCATGCTCGGTCCTTCAACATTGAAGCTGCGGAAGATGAACGCATTGATGAACAACGTACCGATGAGTACGCAGACAACGAAGAAGAGGATGCCAACGGCATCCTTCAGGCTTTGGTGTCGGTCGAGGAAGCTGGGTCCCATTCATACTTACTATACACATAAATATGAAATCGTAGTACTTATGGCTTTTTAGGGTCAGTAACTTGCAATATTTGGTATAGTAAATGAGTATTTATGCGAAAACCAACCTCATCACTCGACGGCTTCGTACCACGCCGTGAATCTGCTGCTGAAATCTCAAGCAGGTCGGCGCCGCGGCCCCGGCAACAGGCAGCCAGGCCACAGATAGGCCAAGCCACCCGCCCCGTCGAGAAGCAGGGCTACCGGCCTATCGGCGTCTCGCGGAGTGAGGTGGACGAGTCATTGGCGCAGATTCATGATGACGAGCAGCCGAAGCAGCGCCGCACATTGTTTCGCCGCCGCCCGAAGAAGGCCCTGACCCATCGCCAAAAGATCATCCGACGCATCGTCATCGCTCTGGCCATCCTCTTACTGATCGTTGGCGCGTTCGTCGCCATCCGGGCTTTTATCGCCGGGAGCCAGGTGCTGCAGGGCAACCTGTTCGACATTCTGCAGAACCGGCCGCTCAAGATGGACTCGAAGGGCCGCAGTAACGTGGTCATTTTCGGTACTTCCGAGGACGATCCGGGCCACGAAGGTGCCCTGCTGACCGACTCAATCATGTTGATGAGCATCGACCAGAACAAAAAGAACGCCTATCTGCTCAGCATCCCGCGCGACCTGTGGGTCGATTATGGCCGGGCCTGTAATTCCGGCTACGCCGGTCGCATCAACGAGGTGTACAGCTGCTACTCAGGTGATGGATCGAACGAGCCAGCCGGAGCGACTGCGTTAATGAAGAAGGTAGGGGAAGTCGTCGGCCTGGAGACGCACTACTATGCCCATATGAACTACGGCGTGCTGGTCGAAGCCGTCGATGCGGTCGGCGGCGTCAGCGTGAAGATAGAAAGTGATGATCCGCGCGGTATCTTTGATGACAACTTCGACTGGAAATGTAACTACCAGTGCAACTACGTCAAATACAAGAATGGCCCGACCGGCCTGATGGACGGTGAGCATGCCTTGGCATTGGCTCGGGCCCGCGGTGCCTCCGGCAACACCTATGGTCTTGGCGGTGCCAACTTCGACCGCGAGAAGTACCAACGAAAGATCATGATCGCCCTGAAAGAGCGCGCCGTCAGTGTCGGTACGTTGACCAATGTGGGTGCCGTGACCGGACTGATTGATGCCATGGGTAATAACTTGCGGACCAACTTCGAAACGGCTGAAGTACGGACACTGATGGCTATCGGCACCGAGACGCCATCTGAGGACATACGGTCACTGGTCCTGAATGATCCGGATGCACCATTGGTGACCGGCGCGATGATTAACGGTGCCAGCGTGCTGATACCGACCGCAGGACAGGGAAACTTCACCGATATCCAGGCCTATGTCCGCAAGCAGCTCAGCAGCAGCGCCGTCGTGCGTGAAGAAGCCAATATCGCCGTGCTGAACGGTACCACGACTATCGGGCTGGCTCAGGAAGAGGCCGATAGGCTTAGCTCCGGCGACTACACCGTTACCAGCACCGGTAACGCGCCGACTACCGACTACACCACGACCGTCGTGTACCGCCTCAATAAGAACGATATGGAGGGTACTGCCAAGGCGCTCGCCAAGCGTTACGGGGTGAAGCTGAAGACCACCGTGCCGGGCTTCACCGTGGCGGAAGGCACCGATTTCGTCATTATCCTTGGTACAGACCGGGCCGGTCGCTCCCAGTAGCCACGATTGATGGTACAATAAGGGCACGTATGGAGTTACTGAAAAACGTTCGGAAACGCTCGTTCCTGAGTGAAGTCGCCTATGTAGTGCTGAACGTGCTGCTGGCGGTCGCGTTGCTCGTGAGCGTCGTGGTGACGAACGTCCCATGGCCGGCGCTCGGTCTGGTCTTCTTAAGCAAATGGCGGGTGTTCGCGGTCCGCTCACGGTACTGGATGGCGAACATCCGTGCCAATATGATTGATACCATCGTCGGCGTCAGCATGGTCGCACTGCTCTATGCCGCCACGGGCAGTCTGGTGACGCAGATCATCCTCACCGTCCTCTATGCCGTCTGGTTGCTGTTCATCAAGCCACGCTCGCGCCGCTCTTTCGTGGCCGCGCAGGCATTCATCGGCCTGGTTATCGGTATCGCTGCGTTGGTGCAGGTATCACCGGGTTTGCCAGCGGCGGCGGTCGTGCTGGCCTCGTGGCTCATCGCTTATAGCGCGGCGCGGCATATCCTCAGCGTACGACACGAAACCCATCTGAATTTCCTGAGTCTGATGTGGGCGTTCATCGTGGCCGAGATCATGTGGCTGACGTATCACTGGACGATTGGCTACGCTATCGGTTCCACCTTGAAATTAGCCCAGGTAACCATCATCATCGCGGCCTTAGGTTTCCTGGCCGAGCGTGTCTACGTCAGCTACCATAAGCACGGCGCGCTGAAATATAGCGACGTCATGATGCCGATGCTGTTATCACTCAGTCTCGTCGCCGTCGTACTGTTCGTCTTCGGTGGGGTCGCGACGATTTAATTCAGACATCTTGAAGGGGGGAACGATGGAGTCAACCGAACAAACCACACCGCATACCGCTACCCGTAGCCGCCCGGTCTTCGTGGATCGGCCGAAACGAAGGCACCGTCCGTTCGTATGGCTCGGCGTCGTGCTCATCGGCGCGTTGGCCGGCTTCGGTGGCGCCTGGCTTCAGGACTATGTGGTTGACGGTACTTCACCCTTGACGGTGCTACAGACGGCAGAGCATGACGGCAATGCCGTAGTGACCACTGACGAGGAATCGATTGCGAACGTTGCCAAACAGGTGTCGCCTAGCGTCGTGTCCATCATTACCTCGTCGCAACAACTATCCCCGTTCTATAACCAATCGGTCGAGCAGCAGGGAGCGGGCACCGGTATGATTGTCAGCAGCAACGGCTATGTTCTGACCAACAAGCATGTGGTCGATGGTGCTGACAGCGTCTCGGTCATCCTACCGGATGGCAAAACCTACGAAAATGTGCGAGTGCTTGGCAGCGATCCGCTCAACGACGTCGCTTTCCTGAAGATAGATGACGTCAGTGATCTGCCCGCGGTGACGCTGGGCGACTCCAAGACGGTGCGCATCGGCCAGGGTGTCGTGGCCATCGGCAATGCGCTCGGGCAATATCAGAATACCGTAACCAGCGGTATCATCTCAGGTACGGGCCGCCCAGTGGTCGCCAGCACCGATGGCACAGCCGCCTCGGCCGAAAGCCTCAACGACCTCATCCAGACCGACGCCGCCATCAACTCAGGCAACTCAGGCGGGCCGTTATTGAATCTGGAAGGCCAGGTCATCGGTATCAATACCGCAGTCGCGCAGGAAGCCCAAGGTATCGGCTTTGCCATCCCGATTGGCGCCACCAAAGGTATGCTGCAGCATGTCATCAAGACCGGTAAGGTGGAACGGGCCTACTTGGGCGTCCAATACGTGTCCATCACCCCGGAGGTGCGCCAACAATATGACTTGCCAGTGACCAAGGGTGACTACGTGGTTGCTCAACGGGGAGATAGCGTACAAAGTGGCGGTCCGGCCGACCGGGCAGGGGTGAAGAACGGTGACATCATCACGGCGGTGAACGGGTTCAAAGTCGGTGAGGTAGCCAGCGTCTCCAGCCTGGTATCGGAATACGAACCTGGTGAGCAGGTGGAGCTGACAATCCTCCGTGACGGTAAGACCGTCAAGCTAAAGGCGACGCTCGGAACGTATCGACGCTAACGGTGTGTCGGTAGGTGCAGGCAGAGAGAGAAACCGCCTCGCGCGGTTTCTTTGAACCCATGTCGGCCGGCGAACGCCGCGATGGTAGCAAGCTGCCGGGTGTCTGCTTCCAGCAGGAGGTAGGCGCCTGGTTTCGCGCGCCGGGCTACCTGCTCGATGCAGCGTTTGACGATACTCAGACCGTCATCATCGGCATACAGTGCTTCTTCAGGCTCATGCAGTAATTCTGGCGAGACGTCCCATTCGCGAGCAACGTACGGCAGGTTGGCGATGATGAGATCGGGTGAATAGGGATAATCATTCAATAGGTCGCTGACGTATGTCTCCACGTCGGCGCCAAGCGTCGCCGCGTTCTTTTCGGCGCCCCCGAGCGCGTGTCGGCTGGTGTCAACCAACGCGACGTCGAGTTCCGGAAACTCCAGCTTGGCGGTAATACCAAGGCAGCCGCTGCCGCTGCCGATGTCAACCAGGCGTTTCGCGGCCACGCCAGGCAAGGCGGCCGAGGCGGGCAGCAGGGTCTTGAGTATGGTAATGAGCTCCTCCGATTCCGGCCTGGGCACCAGCACCGCTGGCGTGATGGCAAACCGTCGCCCGTAGAATTCCTTGTGCCCGATGATGTAGGCGATCGGCACGTGGTCGAGGCGCAGTTCCAGCCGGGCGTTGGCGATATCCTCGTTGCGGGCACTCAACTCATCGTCGCCATGAGCGTGCAGGTAGGTGCGGTTCTTACGGATGGTATGAGCCAGTATCACCTCGGCATCGAGCCGCGCGGTGGGGAACAGGTTATCGGCTAGTTCGTTGGCGGCGTCTTTCAGCCACTCGGCAATCGTCATAGTGTCATTATGACACCACTTGCAAAGTACGTAAAATATTGACAAATAAGCATAAACGTGATAGTATTTCGCTATGAACCCAGAAAAACCAACAACTGAAACTTTGACTCGCAAAGAACGCTTAGCCCGCCGCTTGCTACCAGCAGTCGCCGTGTCACTTGCCGCTGGCGGCTACGCGTTACATGAGCTTGATGAGTACCAAGACGCCAGGCAGTATCATGATATCGCGACCGTGACGCATCAGCTTGGCAGCGGCGATACGCCGATAGGTGCCATCAAGGAAAGCCTCGCTAAGATGAACGCGAGTATGGACGGCGAAACGTTCGATGTAGATGATCTCAACGTTGTCCGCGAGGGCCAGGAACTTTCTCGTGAACTCCACGACGCCACCGGCCAAACTACCGTCCAGCCGGGCGATACGATATCGGTCACGCTGCGCAAGAATGACCTCGGTAACTACGAAGTAGAAGCCGACCCGGGTAGTTTCTCTAAAAACTAAGCGTTCTGCGCCTTCAGCTCGCGTTCAGCGGCTTGAAGATGCTCTATCAGGTCGTCGATGTCACCGTTCATCGCTTGCGGGATGCCACTACGTGAGTAGCCGATCCGGTGGTCGGTAATACGGTCCTGCGGGAAATTATACGTACGGATTTTCTCGGAGCGGTCGCCGGACCCGATCAAACTGCGCCGCTCGGCTGTCAGTTTGGCCTGTTCTTCGTCAATTTTCGCCTGTAGCAGCCGTGATCGAAGTACGCTCATGGCTTTTTCCTTGTTCTTGATCTGCGATTTCTCGTCCTGGTTCGTCACTACTAACCCGGTAGGAAGGTGAGTGATACGTACGGCCGAGTCGGTGGTGTTGACGCTCTGACCGCCGTGGCCACCCGCCCGGTAGACATCGATCTTTAGTTCGTTCTGATTGATTTCCACATCGGTTTCTTCAGCTTCGGGCAGGACGGCGACCGTGACGGTCGAGGTGTGGATGCGGCCTTGGCTTTCGGTGGCAGGCACGCGTTGCACGCGGTGGACGCCAGACTCGAACTTGAGCTGGGCATACGGCGCGTCGCCTTTGACACCGAAGACGACTTCTTTGTAGCCACCGGAATCGTTGGCACTTTCGCTCAGCTGCTCGGTCTTGTAGCCGTGCGCCTCACACCAGCGGAGGTACATGCGGTACAGCTCGCTGGCAAACAGCGAGGCCTCGTCGCCGCCGGCGCCGGCACGGATTTCAACGATGACGTTCTTGTCATCGTTCGGGTCTTTCGGGGTCAGTAGTACGAAAAGCTCTTCGTTCAGTCGTTCGAGCCGTTCTTCGGTTTCCGCGACTTCCAACTTGGCGAGGTCGGCCAGCTCGTCGCTGCCCCCAGCAAGCTGACGGGTCTCATCGAGTTGCTTCTCGAGCGCCGTGCGCAAGGCGGCTTTCTCAAGGAGCGTGTCGAGCTCGCTCAGCCGACGGTTCTTGGCGCCGAATGATGGGTCGCTGTAGGCGTCCGGCGTGGACAGGAAGGCGGTCAGTTCAGCCTTTTCGGCCTCTAATTCATGTGGATTGAGATTGATAATCGGCATTACGATCGCTTCCTGCTGGCGAGTAAAATGATGCCGATGATGACACCTGGCAGCCACGTCAGAACCACCAGTGCGCCAATCAGGAACAAGACGATATTGACGATTTGTTCAGCCAGGGAAGGCTGGCCGAACGCCGATGCGTGCTGGCCTGAGGCGCCGCCGATGAGATTGACGACGGCATACAGCAAGACGGTCGCGATAAGCAGCGCGGTCGGCCCGATTAGGCAGATCAGCGCCCAGACAAGTTTCTGCTTGTTACGCCGGGTGGGGTCGACAGAGGCGGTCGGTGAGACGGGCGGCTGGACTGGATCGCGGTGCATCGGGCGGACTCCTTTCGCGGTTACTATTTTTACTATAACAAAAAGGCTTCCCGCGTGCGCTAGGAAGCCTTCGTTACGCGGACGCTATTTGTCAGCGCTGGCTTTCTTTGCCTTGGCGGCTGCCTTTTTCTTGGCCTTGTTGGCAAGCTCTTGCTTGCGGGCCTCGGCGGCGGCAAACTTGGCCTTGAAGCGATCGACTCGTCCTTCGGTGTCGATGATTTTCTCTTCGCCGGTGAAGAATGGGTGAGAGGCGCTGGAAATGTGTACCTTCACCAGAGGGTACTCGTTACCATCCTCCCATTTGATGGTGTCGTCAGTCTGCGCGGTTGATTGCGTCAGAAAGGCGAACCCGGCCACATCGTCGCTGAATACGACTGGGCGGTAGTTTTGTGGGTGAATACTGCTTTTCATAACTGGTCAATTGTACCTTTTTCACGAGGGGATGTCAAAGGGGGCTGTGCTATAATCACAACCATGAATGCGTGGGCGCAAAACAAAAAAGGTTTTACCATCGTTGAGCTGCTCATTGTGATTGTCGTAATTGCCATACTGGCGGTGATTACGATAGTCGCGTTTAACGGCATCCAGAACCGCGCGGCGTTCGGTAAGGTTCAAAGCGAACTTGTGTCAATAAAAAAAGGTCTGATGCTCTATCACGCCGACAACGGCAACTATCCAATAACGGGAACGACGTCAGCTCCTGGGTGGCGATATTCATGCTCTGCTGGCACAACCAACTTCATAACAGCGATAAATACGTATATGACCGTGCCTCAGGCGCCATGCAGCGCAGGCGCCACCAACAACGACACCTGGATCTACGCTTCAGACGGCGTGGGCTACAAACTTATGCATATCCGACCAGTTAGTACGCTGGCGAGCGTCGTTCCAACCGAATTACGAGATTTTCGATATACGGCCAGCCAGCCAACCTGGGGATATTGGACGTCAGACTGGGCCTCAATCTAAACGCGCTCTACCTCTTGAATTATTCCGTCAAAAAGGGTATCATAGGCAAGTAATAAAACTAACGAAGCACCATCCGCCGGTATCCTTCGAAGCAATCGAAACAGGCGCGGATGGGAAGGGAGAAGGATATCATGGCAGTTGCTGTTGATATGAAGGCGATGCTGGAAGCCGGTGTTCATTTCGGACACAAAACCAGCCGTTGGCACCCGAAGATGGCGCCGTACATTCACTCGAAGCGACAGGAGTCGCACATCATAGACCTGGTAAAGACAGCCGATGGGCTGGAGCAGGCGCTTCCGTTCATCACCAAGACGGTCGCTGGCGGCAAGAAGGTACTGTTCGTCGGTACCAAGAAGCAGCACAAGGACATCGTCAAGGCTGCGGCTGAGAAAGCCGGTCAGCCCTACGTGACCGAGCGCTGGATCGGCGGCATGCTGACCAACGTCACTACCGTCAGCTCTCAGATCAAGAAGCTGCACGACCTTGAGCGTCGCATGGCTTCTGGTGACCTCGAGAAGCGTTACAACAAGCTGGAAGTCCAGCGGTTCCAGGAAGAAATCGACCTGCTGAACCACAAGTACGGCGGCATCAAGGACCTTGACGGTCAGCCCGGCGCACTGGTTGTGGTCGACACATTGGTCGACGTCAACGCCATCAAGGAAGCTAAGACACTTGGTGTCCCAGTCGTCGGTGTGGTTGATACCAATGCCGACCCAAGCCAGGTCGACTATGTCGTTCCTGGTAACGACGACGCCATCAAGGGTACTGAACTGTTGCTGAGCTACTTCGTAGCTGCCGTGACGGAAGGTGCCACCAAGAAAGAGGAGAAGTAATATGGGAGTCACCATCGAAGACATCAGGAAACTGAAGGAACTGACCGGTGTCGGTCTGACCGATGCCAAGGCCGCCCTGACGGAGGCCGACGGTGACTTCGATAAGGCCCTTGATGCCATGCGCAAGAAAGGTCTGACCAAGGCCGAGAAAAAGGGTGACCGCGAAGCTCGTGCCGGTATCATCGACAGTTACGTGCACGATGGTCGTATCGGCGTGGTACTCGAGCTGAACTGCGAAACCGACTTCGTCGCCCGCCTGGATGACTTCAAACAGCTGGCCCACCAACTCTCGATGCAGGTCGCGGCCATGAGCCCGGTCTACCCGAATGAAGCAGCCATTCCGGCCGATGAGAAGGAACGCGTCAAGAACGAGGCGTTGGCTTCTGAATCACTGAAAGGTAAGCCTGCCGACATCGCCGAGAAAATCGTCGAGGGGCAGGTTGCGAAGTACTTCAACGACAAGGTGCTCACCAGCCAGACGTACATCCTTGATGACTCGAAGACTGTCGAGCAGCACATCAAAGAGAGCATCGCCAAACTGGGCGAGAACATTATCGTTGGCCAGTTCAAGCGTATCGAACTGGGCGTGACCGAGTAAAAGCTCCGCCAATAAGTTGTGAGTATGAATGCCGCCCTACGGGGCGGCATTTTGAGTGACCGGCGTGCTAGAATGGAAACCATGAGCAGTAACCAGCGCGGCTTTACCATCGTCGAACTCCTTATCGTCATCGTGGTCATCGCCATTTTGGCGGCCATATCTATCGTGGCGTACAACGGGGTGCAAAATCGAGCTAATGATACGGCAGTAAAAAATGATTTACGCCAATTCCACAGCCTTATTGAGCAATACAAGATACTAAATGGAAATTATCCGACTACATTCACGGCGGCCATGGGATTTAAGTTTGCTAAGAACGCATATGGCATGGACGCCCAACTACGTAATGTCCGCTATTGTCTGAACGCAACGACGAATGAGTACATCATTTACGCGAACTCCAAATCAGGTAATTATTTTAAGTACACCACCACAGGAGGACTTCAGGACGCGGCAGTAACCTACGGGTACGGCATATGTAGTCAAATCGGACTTACCTCAACCAACCCGAGTGTTAACGGATATACCGACCCTTCATGGGCAGCCTGGACGAACTAACCTTCCAGCTGGATAATCGAGGCGTCAATCTTCAGCTCATCGCGCAGATCGGTAGCCGTGATGATGGTCTGATAGCCTTTGAGTGAGTCCATGAGGCGCCGTTCGCGTACGGCGTCCAATTCAGAGAAGACGTCGTCCATCAGAATGAGCGGTCGTTCTCCAGAGCGTGCTTCCTGCAGGGACACCTCGAGTAATTTGTACGCCAACATGATGGTGCGCATCTCCCCGCGGGAGGCGGATTCGTTGGCAGGGTGGCCGTCCAGGTTGATGGTGATGTCATCGCGGTGTGGACCGACACCGGTAAAGCCACGCATGGCATCGCTACGTCTGCCATGCGCCAGTCGTTTCAGCGTCGCTTGCTTGTACTGATCATTCGGAGTCGCATCGGAGTAGGTGACGGTAATTGTATGGTCGGTGTCGGCCATTGCCGAATAGAGGGAGGACAGACGCTGGTTACTTGTGTCGATAAATGCGCGGCGTTGCCGTACGACGGATTCCGCTAGTTCACTGAACTTGATATCCCACGCGAACAAGTGATTTTCCCAGGCCGCCGCTTCCATCCGTTCATGCTGTTTGAGTAGCTCGTTGCGCTGCAGCAAGGTGCGCGTGTAACGGTTCAGGAGCGTACCATATTCTGGTGAGAGCCGGGACAGGACGCCGTCCAGGAAGTCACGCCGACGTTGCGGTGAGCTAGAGAGAAGGCGTAACTCATCCGGCTCGAACAGTACGACCGGGAGACGTTTGGTAGCTGGCAGACGGGCTGAGACCTTACCTTCGAGAGTAAATTCTTTGTTCGCCTTGTCGCCGGCCTGCTCAAGCCGGGCGCGCCGCTCGCTGCCATCGGCGAACTGTAACTTCAGCGTCGCAGCGCTCTGCCCATGCGCGATGACATCACGATCGCGGCCACGGAAGCTGGTACCTCGAAGAAGCAGATAGGTGGCCTCCAGTAGACTGGTCTTGCCGGAACCATTCCGGCCCAGGATAAGCGTGACGTTCGGATCAAGGGCATGGCTTGCCAATTGGTACGAACGCACGTTGTGCAACGAGATATGTCCCAGGGTCATGAAACCAAGTATAACTGCTACAATAGGACGAGAGAAAGAGGAGAACATGTTCGATACTAAAGCTTATGAACAACGTATGGATGGGGCGCTCGAGCACTTCATCGATGAACTGAAGAAAGTCCGCACCGGCCGGGCTCATCCGGATATGCTGAACGGCGTGATGGTGGAGGCCTACGGCGCAAAGATGCCGCTGAACCAGGTGGCGAACATCACCACGCCTGAACCGCAGCAGTTGCTCGTGACGCCATTCGATCCGTCGAATATCGGTGCTATCACCGGCGCGATCCGTGACAGCCAGGCACTTGGCTTCAATCCGAGTGACGATGGCCGGGTCGTACGAGTACCTGTACCGGCCCTGACGGAAGAGCGTCGCCGGGATATGGTGAAACTGCTGGGAGAAAAAGTAGAGAACGCGCGTATCGCCATGCGTAATATCCGCCAGGATGGCATTAAGGATGCTAAACGCAAGAAAGACGCCAAGGAGCTGTCGGAAGATGACGTCCGTTCGGTCGAGAAGCAGATCGATAAATTGATGACCGAGTACCAATCGAAGATAGATGAGGCGTTCAAGGCGAAAGAAGCCGAGGTGATGACCGTCTGATGGCCGAGGCCATTCCGGGGCACATCGGCTATATCGTCGATGGTAATCGCCGCTGGGCACGCGAGCACGGTCTTCCGGCCTATGAGGGTCACCTGGCTGGCTATAACGCTATCCAGGATATCGCCAAGGCCTCATTTGATGCCGGGGTGCAGTATGTGTCGGCCTACGTGTTTTCAACCGAGAACTGGCAGCGGAGTGAAGACGAGGTCAGCAAGCTGATGGGACTGGTGCTCCGTCTGCTAAAAGCCGATCTGCATATCTTTCAGGAACACGATATCCGTTTGCGAGTGCTTGGCAGCCGACAGGGCGTCTCTCGTAAGATACTTGAGGCCATCGACGACGCCGAGACTGCTACTGCCGACAACACGTCCGGTACGTTGGCGTTATGTTTCAACTACGGTGGCCAGCAGGAAGTGGCTGACGCGGTTAAATCACTCATCCGCACGGGAGTATCGGCAGATGACGTGACACCAGAATTGATCGGCAAGCAGCTGTACGCCGCCGATATACCGTCCTGCGACCTTATTGTCCGCACGAGTGGGGAACAGCGGCTCTCTAACTTCATGTTGTGGCGCTCGGCGTACAGTGAGCTGATGTTCATGGAAAAGAACTGGCCTGACATGACAAAGCAGGACGTTGCCGATATACTTGATGCATATCAACGCCGAGGACGGCGCTTCGGAAAATAAGAAAGAATAAGAGGGGACATGCTGTTACTTGGGATACTGACCGGACTGATCATCTTGGTAATTTTAGTGGTAATTCACGAACTCGGACACGCGCTCGTCGCCAAACGTAACGGTGTAGTAGTAGAAGAATTCGGTATTGGCTTCCCGCCACGCGCCTGGGGTAAGAAGCTGAAGCAGGGCATGCTTGGCACCAATGTCCTGCTGAGCGTCAACTGGCTGCCACTGGGCGGCTTCGTCAAGCTGAAGGGTGAACACGACTCCGCCGAAGGTCAGGGTGACTACGGTGCGGCTACCTACTGGCAAAAAACGAAGATTCTGCTTGCCGGGGTGCTGATGAACTGGTTGGCCGCCGTGCTCATATTCACCATTCTGGCGTTCGTCGGTCTGCCGAAAATCCTGCCGAACCAATTCTCGTTGCCGAGCGACACCGCTACCTCAATCGTTCCCTTGAAGATCGCGACGGTCGAGCCGAACTCACCGGCCGCCACCGCCGGGCTGAAGGAGGGTGACCAGATCCTGCTGGTGGGAACGAACGAGATTGAATCTTCTGGTGAGTTGGCCGAGACCACCAGTTCCAACAAGGGTAAGGAGCTGCAGGTGACCTATCTGCGCGGCGACAGCGAGTATACGGTGCCAGTGAAATTACGTGACACGGTCCAAGAGGGTCAGGGTTATCTTGGCGTCGGCACGTCTCAGGAGCGACTGACGGAAATCAGGGCGACATGGTCGGCCCCGATCGTCGGTGTCGGTACGACCGTGCAACTCACCTATGAGACATTCAAGGCACTCGGCGGGCTGGTCGCGAACCTAGGCGAAGGTATCGTGAGCAAGTTCAGTACCAACAGCCAGGTACGACAGGCGGGCGATGCGGCCATCGGCGAGGCTGCCAACAGCGTATCGGGCCCGGTCGGCATCCTTGGCGTCATCTTTCCGGCCATGCAGCAGGCAGGACTGAAGATGCTGCTGCTGCTTACCGCCATCATCTCGTTATCGCTCGCCGTCATGAACGTACTGCCGATTCCGGCGCTCGATGGCGGCCGCTGGTTTACCATGACCGCCTTCCGGCTGGCGCGCAAGCCACTGACGAAGGAACGTGAAGAGAAAATCCAAACCGTGGGCTTCATGGTATTGCTCGGATTAATCGTATTGGTGACAATCGCGGATGTCGGCAAGCTTGTCGGGTAGGGGCCTACGCGTCAGCGGCCTGACGCTATGGGTACTGACGGCGTTCATAGGTGCCCAGCTACTGAGCATCGGCGTATTCATCGTCGCCGCTCAGTTCATGCCGATCCTGGCCTCACTTGATCCGACCGTACTGACAATCAGTACCACGTCGTTGTCGTACCTGCTGGCCTTTGGCGCCGTGGCTGGAGTGCATCAGCTGCGGAGTGCTGGCAGGCAGTGGGATATATTTGGTCTGACCCGTACCCTCAGTTGGTCCGACATGGGAATCGGGGCGTTGGCGATACTACCGTATCTGCTGATTTCGTATAGCCTCGTACTGCTATTCGCGACAGCCACTGACATGATCGATCCGCAACAGCGGCAGGCGCTGCCGTTTCAGGACCTCGGTGAACGGTATCAGTACATTATTGCCTTTATCGCCTTGGTGGTGCTGGCACCGATCGCTGAGGAGCTGATGTTCCGTGGCTATTTCCTCGGCAAGATGACAGGGTACATTAACCGCTGGGCAGCGGTGATGCTGACATCGCTTATTTTCGGGCTACTCCATCTCCCTGGCGAGGTCACGGCGAGTGGTATGACCTTGCAATGGGCGGCGGCAGTCGATACCTTCGCACTTGGTCTGGTGCTCGGCGCCTTGCGTCTGCTGACCGGCAGCGTCTGGTCGAGCATACTGCTCCACATGTTCAAGAATGCGATTGCCTACTTCAGCCTCTTTGTCCTTCCGCTTCTAGCTGGTACCATGTAGGAAGCATGCGAATATCAAACTTATTCACCAAGACTAGCAAGACCGCCCCTGCCGACGAGGTGGCGAAGAACGCCCAGTTACTGATGAGAGCGGGCCTGATTCATAAGGAGATGGCGGGCGTGTATACGTATCTACCACTCGGTAAACGAGTGCTTGATAACATCATCCGGATTATCCGCGAGGAGATGGACGCGGTCGGGGGTAATGAGATTTCCCTGACAGCGTTGCAGCAAAAGGATACCTGGGAAGCGTCCGGTCGATGGGACGACGACGTGATGGACGTATGGTTTAAGACGAAGCTCGCGAACGGCACCGAGCTAGGCCTCGCTCCAACCCACGAGGAGCCGCTCACCAAGCTGATGAAGAACTTCATCTCAAGCTACAAGGACCTGCCGAGCTACCCTTATCAGTTCCAGATCAAGTTTCGTAACGAACTGCGTTCGAAAAGTGGTCTGATGCGTGGCCGCGAGTTCTGGATGAAGGATTTGTACTCATTCAGTCGTAATGTCGAGGAACACGACGCCTTCTATGAGAAAATCTCGCTGGCATACGACCGCGTGTATGACCGTCTCGGTATCGGCGGCATTACGTATAAGACATTCGCCAGTGGCGGTAGTTTCTCCAAATACAGTCATGAGTTTCAAACCTTGTCAGAGGTGGGTGAAGACATCATCTACGTGCATGAAGGAAAAAAGCTGGCCATCAACGAAGAGGTCTATACTGATGAGGTGCTTGCCGACCTAGGCGTGCAGAAAGAGGAACTGGTCGAAAGGAAAGCGGTTGAAGTTGGCAATATCTTCACGCTTGGTACGAAGTTTTCTGACGCACTCGACCTAACCTATACCGATGAAACTGGCGCAACCCAGAAAGTCTTCATGGGAAGCTACGGCATCGGGCCGAGCCGTCTCATGGGGCTCATCGCCGAACACTTCGCAGATGACAAGGGATTGGTCTGGCCGAGGAATATCGCCCCGGCGACGGTCTACCTGGTATCGATCGGCGACAAAGGTACGAGTGCAGCGGATGAGCTGTATGACGAGCTTCAGGCTCAAGGCGTCGAGGTGCTCTACGATGACCGCGACGAACGACCCGGCGCCAAATTCGCCGACGCCGAACTGCTCGGTATCCCATACCGTCTGACTGTCAGCGACCGGCTAGTAGAGAAGGGTGAATATGAACTGACCGACAGGGGTAGCGGCACGACGGACCTCTTGACGAAAGAGCGGATTTTCGCTACAATCATTAGTTAGCGTAAACCGATAGCTTCTAAAAAACACCAACCTACGAAGGGTTTACAGGATAAAGCGAAAACCTAAAAGGTGGTGCCGATATACAGGCACCTCTTTATAAGACTTAGAAAAAACACCAAGGAGTGAACGATATGAATAAAATTTATCAGATCACCGCTGACGGCAAAAAAGAGCTTGAAGCCGAACTGGAACTGCTCAAAGCCCGTCGCGGTGAAATCGCCGATAAGATTGCCGAAGCGCGTGATTACGGCGATCTCAGTGAGAACGCCGAGTACGATGCTGCCCGTGAGGAGCAAGGCCTGGTGGAGAGCCGCGTGGCTGAGATCGAGGACATCCTCCTGAATGCCGAGCTTATCAAAAGCAGCCGCAAATCATCCGTCGGTCTGGGCAGTAAGGTGCAGCTGAAGAATGGTGCCAAGACGGTCGACTACCACGTGGTCGGTCCGGTGGAAGCCAATCCGATTGAAGGCAAGATCAGCAATGAATCACCAATCGGCTTGGCGCTGATGGGCAAGAAAGTCGGTGACATGGCGACCGTTACCACGCCCAAGGGCGATATCAGCTACGAAATCGTAGCCGTCAGCTAAGCTGTCGCATCGGCTAAATCAAATAGACGGAAGGACTCTTCCGTCTATTTCTTTCGTAGGCTTGGGTGGATACCGCCGTAAATGTATTCGGGGGTGTTGGGGCGGCGAGCGGTTGGATGGAACAGAAAGTCGTACTCTTCCATCGGAACAGGGTCTACGACGCCTGGATACTCATTCTGGTGTGCGCCTTGCGCGTCGGCCGCATGGACGGCCATAGCCAGGTCACGTTGAGGTTTCTGTACCTGCCGCATCGCGGTCAGGTAGTCTTCGCCCGTTTCGGCGGCACGTTCAACCGCGTCGGCTACATCCGGTAGGTAGCTGACAAAGCTAGGTTTTTCGTGCACGGCATCGACCGCTGCCTCAATCAGGTGGTGGTCTTTCGTCAGCGCGTAGGCGTCCGTCAGGGCGACGACCGAAAGGTAGGTGAACTGCTCGCGTTGCCATTCGCTCACAAGATGGTCGGCGGTATCATGGATCGCATCGGTCAGCACTGCTGGAATGTCACCGGTATCGCTGGTATCACGCTCAATATTGGCAAGCGAGATCAGCGTACTTAACTGCTGATCCATCCGATCCTCGGGTAGCTGCTTGATTTGTTCGATTTGATTCCTGACGGGGTCGTAGGCTGGGGTGACCTCGGCAGAGAGAGCGGTAGAGGCTATCTGATGGGAAATACGGCGCTTTTTGAACGGATTCATCTCGCGGATGTCAGAGAATCGTTCAAAGGTGTGTATACTCATGGCGCCGTTGTATGTGTTATAGATGCATCTTTCTGATGCGCATTTAACCACACTTAGCAACGAAAAGCAAGAGCATTTTTACGGATATCAAAATCCGCCCCTGTCAGGTATACTTGGGAAAGATATGGCGACACTGAAAGAACTCCGCGACGAACGACTACGAAAACTTGCTGCGCTCAAGGCGCTCGGCATCGATCCGTACCCTGCGAAAGCTGAGCGCACCACTACCTTACGGGAAGTAGTGGATGGCTTCGATGAGCTAAAAAACCAAACCGTTACCGTGGTGGGTCGCATCCAGGGCATTCGTAAATTCGGTCAGCTGGCCTTCATCGTGCTGGCGGACATGAGCGGCCAATTGCAGCTATTTTTGAAAAAGGATACCGTCGAACCGCTCGACGCCACCCGCTCGATGGTCGGTATGAACGAGCTGCCCCTGCTTGATACCGGTGATTTCGTGCAGGCCTCGGGCCCAGTTATTCGCACCAAGACCGGGGAGATATCCGTCGACGTGCGACAACTGAAACTTCTCACTAAGAGCCTGCGGCCGATGCCGACAAAGCAGGATGGCTTTACGAACAAGGAAGAACGCATGCGCCGCCGCTACGTCGACATGAACGTGAACGAAGACGTACGCCAACGCTTCGTCCGCCGCAGCAAGTTCTGGCAGGCGACACGCAAGTTCCTTGCTGACCGAGGATTCTACGAGGTCAATATCCCTGTGCTCGAACACACCACGGGGGGTGCTGATGCCAACCCGTTCGTCACGCACATGGACGCGCTTGATAACGATTTCTATCTTCGTATTTCCCACGAGCTGCCGTTGAAGCGTCTGCTAGGCGGCGGATTTGAAAAAGTGTACGACGTTGGACCGCGGTTCAGGAACGAGAACTACAGCGATGAACATTTGCCGGAGCACGTGGCGATGGAATGGTACTGGGCATACGCCGACTGGCGTGATGGCATGAACTTCATGACCGATATGTACCGTTACGTCTTGAAAGAAACGTTCGGCACCCTGCAGTTCAAACTTGGTAAGTTCGACGTTGACCTGGAGAAGGAATGGGAAGAATGGGATTACGCCGAGGTCATCAAGCAGCACTACGACATCAACGTCTACGATTGCACTATTGAGCAGGTAAAGGCCGCTTTGAAACAGCATAACCTTGAGGTAGAGAAGACTGAGAACATCGCCCGTGGCATCGATAAGCTTTGGAAGAACATCCGCAAGGACGTGGCGGGACCGATCTGGCTCATCAACACGCCAAAGTTCATTTCGCCACTGGCAAAGAGCACTCCGGGTGACGACAATACCGTGCAGCGGTTCCAGCCGGTCATCGCTGGCAGTGAGCTCGGCAACGGCTTCTCGGAACTGAATGACCCGATCGACCAGTACAATCGCTTCGTCGAGCAGCAGAACATGCGTGATGCCGGTGACGACGAAGCCATGATGCTCGATATCGACTTCGTCGAGATGTTGGAATACGGTATGCCACCTGCTTGTGGCTGGGGGTATAGCGAACGTGTCTTTTGGATTTTCGAAGGGGTCACCGCCCGTGAAGGCGTGCCATTCCCGCAGCTCCGACATGAAATCGATGAAACCACCAAAGCGCTGTACCCCGACGCGAACCTGTAACTGCTCCTAGTAGGTGTGGCCGGTGACGTCAGGACTGGCGTATACTAGGAAGAGAAGTAAAGGAGGTGGAAACCATGGGAAACGTATACGAACTTGACGGTCAGCTGTTCACCACCGTTGGGGAATTTTTGGACGCAACCGCGCACGAATATAAGCATGGCGATCAGGACCTGGCAGTGCAGACGCTGGAGGATTACGGCTTTTCCGTCAGTGACATCAATGTCGCCGGCCACCAGCCACACCCGAAGTCAGCCACGCCGCAAACAGACGATGAAAAAGACGAGGAAGAGGAATAATGAGAGCCATCTGGCAGGATGCCGTCATAGCCGAGGCACCCGATGACGAATTAGTCAGAATCGAAGGCAACTGGTATTTCCCGCCCGAACGTATCAACAAAGAATTCTTTCGGGCGAACGACCGGCAGACGGAATGTTTCTGGAAAGGCACGGCGAATTACTACGATCTCCATGTCGGCGACCACGTGAATGAAGCCGGTGCCTGGTATTACCCCGATCCAAAGGACGGCTCGGTCGCGCGCGTCAAGAAAGACTTCGCCCACTACGTAGCGTTCTATCCACAGGTCGACATCAGTTCGTAGCAATCCATTGCGCCATATCGGGTCGTAAGCATGAGCGGCTTGCTACAATAGGGGTAATGAAGTATTACACCCACACGGTCGAAGCGGTCTTAGACCGGTTCGGGTCGTCCCAGGACGGTCTCGATGAGCACGGCTATCAGGCGAATCTGTCCGCGTATGGGCTGAACCAGCTTAACTTAAAAGGCCAACCGTTGTGGCGCAAGCTGGTGGAGCCATTCGCCAACATCTTCGTGGCTGTCTTGGCGGTTGCAGCGGTCATCAGTATCCTGACCGGGCATACTATCGACGCGCTGATTATCGGCGCCATCATCCTCGTGAGCGCCGTCATCTACTACATACAACAATTTTCAACCGAGCGGGTACTGCGGGCGTTGCGTCATCACGATACGCAGGTGGTTGCCGTCAGGCGGGACGGTGAGCTACGACAGGTGCCCGGTGAAGAGCTTGTGCCGGGTGATGTCATCTCGCTGGGTGAAGGCGAGAAAGTACCGGCCGACGCACGCGTCATGCACAGCGAGAACGTCCGCACGAATGAAGCGATGTTGACCGGTGAATCGTTACCGGTCGTCAAGCACGCCCATGCGCTCGAGAAGGAACACCCGGTCTACGAGCAGACCAACATTCTGTTTCAGGGCTCATTTGTTGTCTCTGGGCAAGCGACGGCCGTCGTGGTCGCCACCGGATCAACGACGGAATTCGGCCGTCTGGCAACATTAGCCACGCCGTCGCATACTGCCAGTCCGGCCCAGCAAAAAATCGATTTTCTGGTCAGTCGGCTGATTTCCGTCATCGTCATAGTGGTGGTCATAGCCTTTGGTTTGGCGCTGCTGCGAGGTATGGAGTTGCTGGAGGCGCTACGGTTCGTCCTGTCGCTGTCGGTTGCCGCCGTGCCCGAGGGACTACCGGTGGCCGTAACGGTCGTACTAGTGCTGGGCATGCGAAAACTGGCGCGTCATAAGGCGCTTGCGCGCTCCATGAAAGCGATTGAGAACATCGGTATCATCACCACGATCGCCAGCGACAAGACCGGAACGTTAACCAAGAACAAGTTGACGGTACAGGAGGTTTGGGCGCATCAGGGCAAGGACACGGCAGGAATGGCGGAGTGGGCCGAATTAGCCGTCAATAATTCCAATGCCGCGTCGAGTGACCCGCTGGACGCGGCATTGAGCGCCTATGCCCGGCAGGCTCACCGCTCCGGGCACGCTGGTCGAACTTTTACGACCGGCTTTCCGTTCGATCAGGTATTGGCGATGAGCGGTAACGTCTGGCAGGTCGGTAAGACGTTCCAGCTGGTCATTAAGGGAGCGCCAGAACGGGTGTTGCAGGCGTGTTTCGGTACCCGCATGAGTGAGCAGCGTAAAGCGGCCGAGCACGCCTTGCATCATTACACTGGCATGGGCTATCGGGTGATAGCGCTGGCTTCAAAGGATGGTTTCAGGACGGCACCGACCGATCTGAACAGCGCCGTCGCCAGCAATCTGCAATTTGTCGGCCTGGTCGCTATTGCCGATGAGCTACGACCGGAGGCGGCCAAAGCCATTGCCGCCGCCCACCAAGCGGGTATCAGCGTGCGGATGATCACGGGAGATCATGTGGAGACCGCCTATGCCATAGGAAAAAAACTCGGGCTGGCAGCGAATCGTTCGCAAGTGCTCGATTGTCGCGAATTGGCATCGATGAGTGACGTCGACCTTGCCGAACAGGTGCGCCAGATACGAGTCTTCGCCCGTGTGGTACCTGAAGCAAAACATCGTATCTTGGGCGTACTGAAAGCCAACGACATCACTGCCATGACGGGCGACGGCGTCAATGACGTGCCGGCTCTTACGAATGCCCATGTGGGTATCGCCATGGGTTCAGGCTCACAGATAGCCAAAGAATCAGGCGATATCGTCTTGTTGGACGATAACTTCGCAACCATCGTGACGGCAGTGGAGGGTGGTCGAATCGTCTTCGACAATATCCGCCGCATGCTTCTGTACCTGCTTACGACGACACTGGCGGGCGTCAGCACCATCATGGTGGCTTTGCTCAGCGGCTTACCACTGCCGTTGGTCGCGGTACAGATCCTATGGATCAACCTGGTGACCGACACCATTTTCGCCATCCCGCTGGGACTGGAACCGGGTGAGAAAGACGTTATGCAGCGACCACCTCGTGGTGCACGGCAACCGATCCTCGAACGTCATGTCATCATTCGGGTGGTAGTGGTCGGTCTCGCCATGGCAGCTGCCACATTGGCGATTTTCATGACGGCTCTGCAACGGGAGTCGTTAGAATATGCTCAGACGCTCGCCTTTGTGACATTGGTAGTCGCCCAGTGGGTGAACGCGCTGAATGTGCGGAGCGAATTCACCTCGGTATTCAAACGTATGCTTGTGCCAAACCCGGCCCTGTTGGTCGGCGGTGTCATCGCCGTCACCCTGCAGGCTTTGGTCTTGTTCGGACCGCTTGCCGCCGGCTTGCACGTCGTTGCAGTCGCGCCTCAGGACTTGCTGGCAGCCGTCGTGATAAGTACGCTGACGGTCATCGTGGTGGCAGAGCTGCATAAATGGTACTGCCGACACACGGTTGCCGCAGGACGAGGTAAGTGAGACGGCATCACTCGCGTTCCGAATAGGCTATAATAAACTCCATGTTAGACATCCGTTTCATCCGAGAGAATGCCGAGGCCGTCCAAGCGGCAGCGAAGAATAAGGGCTATGACGTCTCGATTGCCGAATTGTTGAAGCTCGACGACGAACGTCGTAGCTTGCAGCAGCAGGTCGATGAGATACGTGAGAAGCGAAACGCCAATGCTGCCAAGATGAAAGGCGGCCGTCCTGACCAGGCACTGATCGATGAAGGCAAGCAGATCAAGGTTGAACTTGCTGAGCGAGAAGGTTACCTGGCGAACACCGAGCAATCGTTCACCGCGTTATTAAAGCAGGTACCGAATATGCCCCTGGAAGACGTGCCGGTCGGGGCATCGGAAGATGAGAATGTCGAGACGAAGAAGGTCGGCGAGCTACCTGAATTCGGTTTCGAAGTGAAAAATCACGCCGACTTGGCCGAGACCAAGCTGTGGCTCGATAAGGAACGGGCAGCGCGCGTGGCCGGCAGCCGGTTCGCCTATCTGAAGGGTGATATGGTGAAGCTTGAAATGGCAATCATTTCCTGGGTCATCACTACGCTGAGTGATCAGTCGGTCATCGAGCGCATCGCTCGAGACGCCAACCTTGATGTTGATACTCGTCCGTTCACTCCTGTGCTGCCGCCGCTGATGATTCGGACGGAAGCCTACGATCAGATGGACCGGCTTGAGCCACGCGACGATCGTTACAAGATTGAAGGTGAGGAGCTGTGGCTGCAGGGGAGTGCTGAACACGTGCTGGGCAGTATGCATGCCGGTGAGATCTTCGAACCATCCCAATTGCCGCTGCGCTACCTTGGTTTCGCCACCAGTTTCCGCAAGGAAGCCGGTACCTATGGCAAAGATATGGAAGGCATCATCCGCATGCACCAGTTCGACAAGCTGGAGATGGAAAGCTTCACGACGGCCGAGGATGGCCTGAACGAACATCTCTTGTTCGTTGCTATTCAGGAATACTTCCTGCAAGAACTGAAGCTGCCTTATCGCGTGTTGCTCAAATGTACGGCTGATATCGGTAAGCCGAACGCGCGTGGCGTCGATATGGAGACATGGTTGCCCGCACAAGGCAAATACCGCGAAACCCACACCGCTGATTACATGACTGATTACCAGGCACGCCGTCTTAACACCCGGGTCCGTACCGACAATGGTATCGAGTTGGTCCATACCAATGATGCCACCGCCTTCGCGCTCGGGCGCATCATGGTCGCCATCATTGAGAATTATCAGACTGTCGACGGCAGTGTCCGCGTGCCAGAGGTACTGCGCCACTACCTTGGCGGACGTGAGACCCTCTAGTACGTCAGAAGTGCTATACTAAGAGTATCCGAACCTAACAAAAAAGGAGGGTTACATGATTGAATCAATCTCTATCAGCGGGGTCAAATACGACGTCGATGCCACAACCAAAAAATACGTGGCGAAGAAGATTGGGCGTCTGGACCGATTCCTGCCCCGGCATGCCCGCAAGAGTGTCACGGCGGAGGTGAAGCTGAAAGAGGTCAATCGCGACCACGGCAACAAGTATGAAGCTGAAATCATCCTGAACGTTCCCGATAAACAACTGACGGCAAAGGACTCGACTGTCAACATGCTGGCTGCCGTTGACATTGTCGAAGCCAAGATCGTCGCGCAGCTACGTAAGTACAAGGAGCAGCATGTCGGACACCTGGGTAAAACCCGAGCCGCATTGTCGCGCTTCAAACGCAGCTACGCCCGCGAACTGTAGACAAATCTACCGGCTCTCAGGCGGGACGGGGTATGCTACGCTACGTATAGAACATAAGCGCAATACGAAGAGGGAAATAAACACGTGCTACAAGAGGTATTCGTCTGGTTTGCCGGAGGCATCTTCGCCGCCGTCTTTACTGACGTCATCGCATGGCCGTTCATTTCGGTCACGTTTTCGTTGTAATAGCCGCCATAAGTTAAGAGGGCCGTTGACGCACTGATTTTCTATGGTGCGTTCCCTTTTTTTAAGAGGAAAAACGGCGTATAATGTACGGTAGTTTACTTACCGGAAATTCAGACTGAGAGGGAATAATGCCAACCATCAACCGGCAAACCGTGTTAACTAAGGTGTTCGGTGATCCGCAGAAGCGAATCCTGAAGGGGTTACAGAAAAAAGTTGCCGCCATCAACGCGCTCGAGGCGCGGTACGAAAAGCTGACGAAGGCCGAGCTCAAGAAGCAGACGGTCGTGTTGAAGGAGCGCCTCAAGAAGGAAAAACTCGACGACCTCTTGCCGGATGCGTTCGCGCTGGTGCGCGAAGGATCGCGCCGCCAACTCGGTATGCGACATTTTGACGTCCAGCTCATCGGGGGTATCGCCTTGCACGAAGGAAACGTGGCCGAGATGAAGACCGGTGAAGGTAAGACGTTGGTCGCGACACTGCCGACGTACTTAAACGCACTCGAAGGCAAAGGCGTGCACGTGGTGACCGTCAACGATTACCTCGCGCAGCGTGACGCCAGCTGGATGGGCGAACTGTATGACTTCTTAGGGCTGACGACTGGCGTCATCATTAACGACGCCTCCTTCATCTACGATGCGAAGTTTGACAACGAAGCCCACGAGGATGAACGTATGCGACGTCTGCGTCCCGTGACGCGCAAGGAGGCGTATGCGGCCGATATTACCTACGGAACAAACAACGAGTTCGGATTTGATTACCTGCGCGACAACATGGTTGACGACATGGAACTGTTACGCCAGCGCGACCTTAACTTCGCCATCGTCGACGAGGTCGACTCAATCCTTATCGACGAGGCCAGGACGCCGTTGATCATCAGCGCCCCGGCGGCTGAGAATCCTGAAAGTTACTACCAATTCGCTAAAGTTGCGGCCAAGCTGGTCGAAGACGATTACATCTTGGACGAGAAACGGCGCAGCGTATCGCTGTCTGACAAAGGTGTCGAGAAGGTGCAGAAATTACTGGGTATAAAGAATTTATACACTCCCGACTACGTACGTACCGTCTATCACCTCGATCAGGCGCTAAAAGCCCAGGCGCTTTTCAAGCGTGATAAAGACTACGTGGTGACGAACCAGGGTGAAGTTGTCATCGTCGACGAACACACCGGCCGCCTGATGCAGGGCCGGCGTTACAATGAAGGCTTGCACCAGGCGATTGAAGCCAAAGAGAACGTGCCGGTACTATCCGAAAGCATGACGCTGGCGACCGTTTCCTTCCAGAATTATTTCCGTCTTTACAAGAAGCTGTCCGGTATGACCGGTACCGCCTTCACCGAAGCGGAGGAATTCCAGCAGATCTATAGCCTCGACGTCGTACAGATTCCACCGAACAAACCAGTTATCCGTGAAGACAAACAGGATTTGATCTTCAAGACCGAGAAAGGGAAGCTGAAAGCCGTGGCTGAAGCCATTCGTGATCATCACGAAGCTGGTCGTCCAGTCTTGGTCGGTTCCGCCTCGATCGCTAAGAACGAACTAATCGCGGCCCACCTGGACAAAGAAAAGATCCCTTACGAGATACTGAACGCCAAGAACAACGAGCGTGAGGCGGCTATCATTGCCAAAGCAGGTGAAAAGGGCGCTATCACGCTCGCGACCAACATCGCCGGTCGTGGTACCGATATCAAGCTCGGTAAGGGCGTCGTTGAGCTGGGCGGGCTGGTAGTCATCGGTTCTGAGCGGCACGAATCGCGTCGTATCGATAACCAGCTGCGTGGTCGTGGTGGTCGTCAAGGTGACCCGGGGGAGACCCAGTTCTTCGTTTCGACCGAAGACGACCTGATGCGAATTTTCCAGGGTGAGCGCATCGCGGCCCTGATGAACCGACTCGGTGTCGATGAGGACACGCCGATTCAGAACAAGGCCGTTTCCAAGACGCTTGAAGCTGCCCAGAAGCGCGTGGAGGGTTACCATTTCGACACCCGTAAGAACGTCGTCCAGTATGACAACGTCATCAACCGTCATCGCCGCGTGGTCTACACCATGCGCCGTAAGATCCTTGAAGGTGATGACATCAAACCGGAGATTGAGCGCCTGCTGAGCGAAAAGGTTCGTGAGATGACTCTGTTGCCGGCCAAGAACAACCGAAAGTTCTACGAGGAATTCAGCGCCGTCATTCCGATTGATGAGAAGCGGCTCAAGCCGGTAGGGGAAGAAAAACGGGACAAAGTCCGGTTTGACCAGGCCATGAAATTGGTGCAAGATTTCTACACTCAGAAGGAAGAGGAAATCACCCCCGAGATGCTTCGGAAGGTAGAACGCGACGTCTACATCCAGGTACTCGATACCTTATGGATGCAGCATCTCGAGAACATGCAGCACCTGCGTGATGGTATCCATTGGCGCAGCGTCGGCCAACGAGACCCATTGGTCGAATACCGCTCAGAGAGTCAGAAGCTGTTCGATGGCCTGCAGGCAACCTTGCGTGAAGAAGTCATCCGTGCCGTCATGCATGTGCACCGTCACGATGCGGTAACAGCTAACCATGACGACCACGAGACGGAGCTGACCCGTCTGGCTGAACGTGCGGTCGAGCGCGGCGTTAACGAGCTCGGCAGCGGTGAAGACAATCGCGACGCCGACTTCAAAGTTACCAAGATAAAATCGGCTAGCGACGCCAACCGGGTAAAGAACGCCGCCCGCAAGAAGAAAAAGACGGCTCGTCAGAATAAGAAGAAGGCCCGACGATAGCCGGCTGTAACGGTGGGCAGGAAGATACACACAAGTGAAGCATACGACCCAAGAAGTACGACTAAAGAACGGTGCCCGTGGCCTATTGGTTGACGTACCGGGCGCGACGGTGATG
>Ga0100388_10000650_pt1 | contig 31557 bp, 33 predicted proteins | sample CryGeymeta201512_FD_81536 | JGI IMG/M metagenome (GOLD analysis project Ga0100388, IMG submission 81536) | Groundwater microbial communities from Crystal Geyser aquifers in Utah, USA - Crystal Geyser metaG 2015-12 | ecosystem: Environmental > Aquatic > Deep subsurface > Groundwater | place... | reverse complement strand
TTTGTAGAGACGTACGATCGTGCGTCTCTACGTTGTTTTTAATGTTATAATCACAGAAAGCAATGAAGCGGTTTCCCGCCGTGGAGCTTCCCGAAGGAAATGTCGGGACGGAACTCTCTGTTAAGAAGAAAATAAGAAGCAAGTAAGGTGGTACCATCCCGATTTATTCGGAATCCTTCAAATATTATTATTTTAATATTTCAATGGCCACCTACGATGATTTTGCCAAGCTTGATATCCGCGTTGGTAAGATTCTTTCTGTTGATGATTTTCCTGAAGCCAAAAAACCCGCCTACAAATTAACTATCGATTTTGGCGCCGAAATTGGTATCAGAAAATCCAGTGTTCAAATCGTTAAATATTATAAAAAAGAAGAACTAGTCGGTAAATTGGTTTTGGGAGTAGTTAACTTTCCTCCTCGTCAAATCGGTCCATTTTTATCGGAAGTTTTAACTCTTGGAGTGCCTGATGACAACCACGATTGCATTCTGGCAGTTCCAGATAAAAATTTAGCCACCATTGGAGGTAAACTATTCTAATGGCTAAATCGCAACTTAAAGACTTTAATGCTGATCTCTCCGAGTGGTTTAACGACGTGGTGCTCAAAGCCGAGTTGGCCGATTATGCTCCGGTTAAGGGTTGCATGATTATTCGTCCTTACGGCTACGCTCTCTGGGAAGGCATCCAATCTTTTCTGGACAAACTGATCAAGGAAAAAGGTGTCAAAAATGCCTATTTTCCCCTCTTTATCCCCATACATTATCTTCAAAAAGAAAAGGAGCATATCAAGGGTTTTTCACCTCAATTGGCCATTGTTACCATCGGTGGGGGAGAGGAATTAACCGAAAAATTAGCTGTCCGCCCCACTTCCGAAACCATTATGTATGGCATGTACAAAAAATGGACCAGCTCCTGGCGCGAACTTCCGATTCTTATCAACCAATGGTGTAATGTCGTTCGTTGGGAAAAACGGACCTATCTCTTTTTACGAACTTCCGAATTTCTTTGGCAGGAAGGTCACTGTGCTCATCTGACTTCGAAGGAAAATATGGATATGGTTCTCTGGGCTCTGGATGCTTACGAAAAAACTTATAACGATCTTTTAGCTATGTATGGCATCAAGGGTGTCAAAAGTGATGCTGAAAAATTTGCCGGAGCGGGCAGTACTTTTTCTTTGGAATGTTTGATGCCAAACGGCAAGGCTCTCCAATCAGCCACCTCTCATGACCTTAGTCAAAATTTTTCCAAATCCTTTGATTGGACGGTTCAGGACAAAAATAAAGCCAAGGTCTATCCCTATCAAAACTCCTGGGGATTATCTACCCGATCCATTGGTGGACTCATCATGGCTCATGGTGATGAAAACGGTCTCAAACTTCCGCCCCTTATTGCTCCGATTCAGGTCGTCATAGTTCCGATTCCGGGACACGCCACGGCCTTAAAATTGGCCCAAACCTTAAATATTAATTTAAAGAAAAAATTCCGGGTTAATCTTGATACCACCGACGGTGAAACCGCTGGTTTTAAATTTAATAAATGGGAGCTTAAGGGTGTTCCTCTCCGTCTGGAAATCGGTGACAAAGATGTGTCGGAAAACCGGGTCACTCTTTGCCGGCGTGATACCGGTGAAAAAATTACCCTGCCACTCTTAGATCTTGATAAAAAAATAAAAGAATTATTAAATACCATTCAAAAATCATTATTCGCCCAACATAAAAAATTCACCGATGACCACACCTTTACTGTTGATTCTTACGATGAGTTTAAAAAAATTATGGCTACTACTCGGGGATTTATAAAAGCTTTTTGGTGTGAAAATCCTGATTGCGAAAACGAAATTAAGAAAGATACCAAAGCCACTACTCGTTGTCTGCCCCTAGGTTCGAAAGAAGAAGAGGGTAAGTGTATCCACTGTGGCGGGGTTTCCCACCACCGCTGGCTCTTTGCCCTATCATACTAATAATACTTGCTACTTAATGAATTATAGGTAATACTGTTTCTATGCCCCGAGGTCGAAGAAAAAACCGAATATTACCGTCTCTTAGACTCAAGCCCGATACCGTCAAATCAATATTTTTTATCTTCTTTTTAATATTATCCCTAATTTCGGTCTTTTCTTTTCTGGAGCAGGGGACTTTTGCCACTCAATACAACCAAATTCTTAGTCGTCTTTTTGGTTTGGCTTCAGTTTTAGTTCCCTTTCTTTTTTTGTTAATCTCTTTTCTTTTCGCCAAAATCAGAAGCCCTCTTCGGGAGGCTAACGTTTTTTTTGGTTTTTTAATCATGTTTATTACCGGAATAAGCCTTTTTAAACAAGGTGTTGTTGGCCTTTTTTTGTGGGAACAAATGCTTTCTCTTTTTTCCTCTGAAGTCGTTACTTCTATCACTTTTTTCTTTGCTTTTATAGTTGGTTTTGTCGTTCTTTTTGATACCAATATTGCTCAACTTCTCAAAACACTGTCCCGCTCCCTTCTCTTTATCAAAAAAATCACTTTTGGTTTATCGCCAAAGCATGGCAAAAAGATCAAAAGTACTCGGGAAGATGCCGTCTATTCTCCGGTTAATACCGACATTCCCCCCCGGGAAAAATCCATTAAGGATGATTATGTCATCGGTGTGCCTCCGGTTATCAAAACTGCTACAAATCCTATTTTTTCCGGTCCGCTTCTGAGTTCTTCCAGTCATCAGGCTTGGGCTTATCCGCCTCTGTCTATTTTTGATGATACCCCGGGAACCAAAGCTGATCGGGGAGATGTCCGCAAAAACGCCGGCATTATTGAACAAACTCTTGATTCATTCGGAATCACTGCCCGAGTAGCCGATGTCAACAACAGCCCCTCCGTCACCCAATATGCTCTGGAGGTGGCTCTTGGTACTAAATTGGCCAAAATAGTGTCGCTCAGCAACGACTTGGCTATGGCCTTGGCTGCCCCCGGCGGCCAAATTCGAGTCGAAGCCCCCATTCCCGGCCGCTCCTTAGTCGGTATTGAGGTTCCCAACCGTTCTTTGGAAATTGTTCCTATTCGGGCCGTTCTCGAATCCGAAGCCATGAAAAATGCCAGAAGCAAAATCACTGTTCCTCTCGGTTTCGACGTTGCTGGTTTACCCAAAGTGGCTGATATCGGCAAAATGCCCCATGTTCTTATTGCCGGCCAAACCGGTTCCGGCAAATCAGTCTGTATCAACTCTTGGATCTCCACCCTTCTTTTTCGGGCTTCTCCTGATGAAGTCCGTCTGATTATGGTCGATCCCAAGCGGGTTGAGTTAACTCCCTACAATGGTATTCCTCACCTGTTAACCCCGGTCATTGTCGAACCGGAAAAAGTAGTCTCTGCCTTAAAATGGGCCGTTACTGAAATGGAACACCGCTATAAAAGATTCAATGAAGTTGGCGCTAAAAACATCGAAGGTTATAACAACACCTCCGGCTTTCAGTCACTTCCTTATATTCTAATTCTTATCGATGAGTTAGCCGACATTATGCTTTTTTCACCGGCCGAAGTCGAAGATAATATTTGCCGTATTGCCCAAATGGCTCGGGCAGTGGGCATTCACCTGATTTTAGCCACCCAGCGCCCTTCCGTAAATATTATTACCGGCCTAATCAAAGCCAATATTCCCGCCCGCTTGGCTTTTGCTGTGGCTTCAATGATGGATTCCCGAGTCATTCTTGATTCTCCCGGAGCTGAAAAACTTTTAGGTCGGGGTGACATGCTTTATATTCCGCCAGATCTCGCCAAACCTATCCGGATTCAGGGCTGTTTTGTTTCCGACAAAGAAATTACTCGGTTAGTTGATTTTCTTAAAGCTCAAAAAGTCGGCGATTACAATGATGAAATTGTCAAGCAACCGGTTAAAAGTCCCAATACTCTTTCACCTAATGTTAATGTGGTTGACGGTCAGGATCACGATGCCCTTTTTAATCAAGCTGTCGAGTTGATTCGGAACACCGGCAAAGCTTCTGCCTCTTTCATACAGCGCCATCTTAAAGTCGGCTATGCCCGGGCAGCCCGAATTCTTGACGAAATGCAGGCAGCTGGTCTAGTTGGTCCGGTCAATGGTGCCAAAGCTAGAGATATTCTTATTCCCCACGCCACCTCCAGCAGTGACGAAGAATAATCTTTATGAAGAAAGCTGCCGATATTTTAGAAAGTACCCGCCTCGACAAGGAATTAAATTATGCCGAAATCAGCCATAAAACCCGCATCCCAATCCGCTATTTAGAAGCTTTTGAAAAAGACTCTCCGGCCCAATTCCCGGCCGAACCCTACTGTTCACTGATGGTCAAAGAATATGCTGTCGCCCTAAATCTCAACCCGGAGGAAGTTTTATCCCTTTTTCGTCGTGATCATGAACACCAATCTTCTTCATCATCTTCCCCACGTCGCGGTTTCGGAATCACCCCTCAGCTTACTTACACTATTTTTATTGTTCTTTCTCTGGTTCTTTTTTCCGGCTATCTACTACTTGAATATATTAAATATAATCGACCACCTTATTTAAAGGTCACTTGGCCCGAGGCCAAATCTAAAATTATAGAAATTAAGGGAGAGACTGATCCGGAATCGACCGTCAAAATCAACAACGATCTGGTAGTGGTTGATCTTGAGGGAATTTTTAAAAAACAAATCGAGCTATCTACCCCGGAAGCTAAAATTATTGTTGAATCCCGTTCTCCGGCCGGTAAAACCACCGTTACCGAAAAAATATTTAAATAGTGTAAACTAAAGTATGGATCCAATCCAAATAATCATTACCGTCAGTATAATTCTGGTTACCCTCACTATAATTTTTTGTGCCGTTTATTTTGTTAAATTGCTTTCAGACCTTCGTCTCTTATTGACTAAAATTAATCCAATTATTTCCGATGCCGGCTTAATTAGTTCCTCTATTGCCAAACCGGTTTCTTCCATTTCTGAATTTATCATGGGTTTCAAAAACGGTTTTAGTGTTTTCAACAATCTTTTCCCAAAAGATAATAAAAAGTAAATCAACTTAGTTAATTTAAATTTTTTTTAGACATTAGACATTAGAAATTAGAAATTAGTCAATATGGCTTGTTGTCAGGACAAAGAATGTAGTTGCGGTGGCTCTAGTAGTTCCTTTGTTTTCGGTTTAATTATTGGTGCTTTTTTAGCTGCTGCCGTCATTATTTTAACTTCCAAAGATAAAGACAAAATTATTAAAAACATCAGAAATAAAATCGATGACTTGTTTAAAGACAAAATTCCCGAAATCAAAAAAAATCTTCCTGAAATCAAGAAGAAAATTTCAGTTATTATTCCCAAAAATTTATCTCCCCCTCCCGTTACCCCCTCTCCCCAAAAACCCGTCAAACTCTTCAAAAAGCCCAAAAAATAATCTTCAGCCTGCTATAATTCCCTTATGAATGCCCGGGATTTAAAAAAGTTTTTTGTGGATTTTTTTATATCTAAAGATCACGCCGAAATCCCTTCTGCCTCCCTTATTCCCGAAAATGATCCTTCTACTCTTTTTGTTTCTGCCGGTATCCAACCCTTGGTTCCATACTTTTTAGGTACTCCTCATCCCTACGGCAAACGTTTAGTCAATGTTCAAAAATGTATCCGCACCGGTGATATTGACGAAGTCGGGGATTGCGTTCATCACACTTTTTTTGAAATGCTGGGTAATTGGTCTTTGGGTGATTACTTCAAAACCGAAATGATTCCTTTAAGTTTTGAGTTTTTAACCCAAAAACTAAATATTCCTGTTTCTAAATTAGCCGTCTCTTGCTTTGAAGGTGATGCCGACGCCCCCAAAGACCAAGAAACCGCCGATATCTGGCAAAAATTAGGAATATCTCCTCAAAGGATCGCCTTTCTTCCCAAAAAAAACAATTGGTGGGGGCCACCCGGGGTTACCGGTCCTTGTGGTTCCGATACTGAAATGTTTTATTGGGCCGCCACCCTATCACCGCCTCAAGTTTTTGATCCCAGTGATTCTAATTGGGTGGAAATCTGGAACGATGTTTTAATCCAATATTTCAAAAATAATTCCGGAGTTTATGAAAAATTAGTTCAGAACAATATTGACACCGGTATGGGAGTTGAGCGGACTCTGGCAGTTTTAAATGGTCTTTCTGACAATTATCAAACTTCTATTTGGCAACCGATTATTAAAAAAATCGAAGAGATTTCGGGCAAAAAATACGGTGTCATTGCGACCCCGCCACTGCGGGGGAAGCAATCACCACAGAGTGGTAAGCGCAACGATGTTGAGATTGCCACGTCGATGACTCCTCGCAATGACGACATAAAATCCATGCGCATTATTGCCGATCACCTTCGGGCGGCTGTTTTTATTATCGCCGACAGTGTCGAGCCGTCAAATAAAGAAGCCGGCTATGTTCTTCGCCGTTTGATCCGTCGCTCTATTCGCCACGGTAAAATTCTTGGCATTGAACAAAACTTTTGTCAAGATATTGCTCAAACTGTTCTAGACAATCAGGAGAATTTAGCTGGTTTTTATCCCGAACTAGATCAAAATAAAAATAGGATATTAGAAGTCATTGGTATTGAAGAAACCAAATTCCGTAAAACCCTTAATAGGGGACTAATAGAGATCAATAAATTAATAATCCATAAAAAAAACCTTTCCGGCAAAGAAGCTTTTAATTTATATCAAAGTTACGGTTTCCCTTTGGAATTAATCGAAGAAGAATTAAAGAAAAACGGTTTAAGTCTGGATATTGTCGAATTTAATCAGTCAAAAGAAGATCATGCCAAGCAGTCACAAACATTATCTGCTGGCAAATTCAAGTCCGGTCTGGCAGATAATAGTGAAATAATTACTAAATATCACACCGCCACCCATCTTCTTCATGCCTCTCTTCGAAAAACTCTCGGTGATCATGTCCAACAATCAGGTTCTAATATAACCTCTGACAGACTTCGTTTTGACTTCTCTCATACTGAAAAGTTAAACCCTGATCAGTTGGAAAAAATTACAAATTTAATCAATCAGCAAATAAAAAACAAATTAATCGTTACCAAAGAAGAAAAACATTTTATTGACGCCCAAAAAGAAGGTGCTCTGGCTTTTTTTGGTACCAAATATCCGAAGATTGTTACGGTTTATAAAATAGGGGATTTTTCCCAGGAGGTTTGTACTGGTCCTCATGCCACAAATACCGGAGAATTAGGTACATTTAAGATTATCAAAGAAGAATCAGCCGGATCCGGGAAACGCCGGATTTATGCTATTCTTAAGTGATGCAAAGTAATTTTTATTGGCTAGTTTCCATCACTTCTGAGTCTGCCCAAGTCTCTCTGGTTTCTTTTGATCCATCCTCTTCCGAAGTCAAAAGTCTAGGTCCGGAAACTGCTTGGGATCCGGCCTTACCCGATAGTCTAATTAGGGCGGTTGACACCTCACTGACCACTGCCACTGCCGACTATCAATTACCCGTCGATTCAGAACCGGACGATTGTGCTTTTATTATTCCACCTCCATGGGTCGGTCCCGACGGTCGGATTTTTCCAAATCTTTTAAAAAATCTTGAATCTTTATGTCGCGAACTAAAATTTCACCCTCTCGGATTTATCGGTCAAGACGATGCTTTTGTTGAGTCATACCAAAGTACGGATTCTTTTCCTGGAAGCTACATCATGCTCCACCTTTTATCGGCTCATTTTCAGCTTTCTTTTGTTTATTTAGGCAGTATCAAAAAAAGAGTATCGGAAAATTTTGATGGTGACTTTTCAGTAAAATTATTAGAGGATACCCTGGTAAAACTAAATTTTCAAAAAGCCCTCCCTCCAAAAATCATTATTGTCGGAAAATTTACCAATTCGCTGGTCGAAGATATTAACAATTACAATTGGACAGGAACCCCGGGTATTGAAACTTTTCTTCATCTTCCTGACGTGGTTACCGTTCCTGCCCCCGATCTTCAGCAGCTTTTCTCTCAAACCATCCACCGCCAACTTTCCCCCCTTGGTCCGCCGAAGTCCTCCGAATCGGAGGACGAAGGCGGCCCTATCGAACCGGAAGAACCTTCCCCAACTGAATTGGATTCTCCCCTACCACCACTTACTCTTGTAGAGGCTTCCGACCTGGGTTTTAGTGAGAATATTTCAAAACCCATTATCGAAACCGAATCAAATTTTGTCGAAATTCATCACCCTTTTTTCAAACATCACTCTCGTTATTTTTGGCTACTTCCATTAGTTATATTGATACTTTTTATCCCCGTTTTACCCCTATTTATAGCCAGAGCCGAAATTACTCTTTCTTTCACTCCCATTGAATTTACTGATGTCTTTTCCCTGACTCTTGATCCTGCCGCCTCCACCACCAGTAACTCCCTGGTTCCTGTCTCCCAAAAAAAACTCACTCTTTCCGTCAATGCCTCTGTTCCTGCTTCCGGTAAAAAAGAAATTGGGGAAAAGGCCCGGGGTGAAGTAACTATTTTTAACAAGCTCGACACTATTCAAAATTTAAATAAAGGTTTGATATTTTCTGACAAACTTGGCCATAAATTCGAATCCACCAGTAACCTCCAGGTTCCGGGAAGCACCTACAACCTTGATTCCGGAATTATTACCCTAGGTCAGGTAAAGACATCTTTGGTAGCCATCGACATTGGCCTCGAATCAAATCTAAACGCTGGCACTCAACTTAGCTCTAGTAACCCCAATTTTTTAATTAAAATTAATTCCAATTTTTCTGGTGGTACCAAAGAACTCGTAGCTGTTGTTTCCTCTGAAGACCGTTCTCGATTATTGGCTACTGCCCGCCAGGAACTCTCAATTAAAGCCAAAAATCAAATTCAAGCCGAATCAGCCCCCGGTTTAACCATTTTTGACTCAACCGCATTTTTTGACAGTCAAAAGACGGATTATAATCGGGAAATTGGTGAAGTAGCCGATACCTTAACTTTAAACTTGTTCTCCCAAGTCTCTTTTCTTTTTGTCAACCCCTCAGACAAATCAAAAATTACTTCGTATTTTCTTCAGAATAACCCCAAACTTTCCGGGCTTGATCCAAATTCTCTAACTTTAAATCTTACCTTCGTTCCCAAGGATTTGACTTCAACCAAATCCAGTGGTGTTCTCACTATCACCGGAAAAGGAACTCCCAAAATTGACATCATTACTCTCCGTCATCTCTTGGCTTTCAAATCAGAAAACGAAATTCAAAAAATTGTTTCCACTCTCCCCAGTTTTTATAATTATTCGGTCAAAAATAATTTAAAATTTATCAATTTGTTTAATCGATTGCCCCGAAATCCTGATTTCATAACCATTATCACAAAAAACTAATGGGTTATATTTATCTTAAAAAATCTCCTTCTTTAAATCGTCACTCCCGTAAACCTCGCCGTATTCTATCGGCTGTTTTTCTGTCTCTTGGGATATTTTTATTTCTCTCTGCCGTCGTCCCTATTGTTCAGTTTCAGTTCGAATACTCTTTAAAGTTTAATCAAATATTAAGTCCTCTTTCTTCCCGGTTTTCTAATCCTGGTTCCGTTTTAGGTGATACCAATACTGATTTCACCCAACTTTCGAATTGGTTTGAAAAAGGTTCGGCTACCACCACCAATAACCCAAATTTTTTATCACTCGATAATCGTATTTCTTCCTATTCTCTTTCTGTTCCCAAACTTAAAATTGAGAAAGCCCTAGTTCTTACCGGTAGTTCGGATTTAAAAAGCAGCTTAATTCACTATCCCCAAACTGCCCTTCCGGGACAACTCGGATCTTCGGTAATTTTTGGGCACTCAGTCTTACCCCAGTTTTTTAATCCTAAATCATATTTAACTATTTTTTCGACTCTTTACAAACTAAAGCAGGGAGACGAGATCTTTGTTGATTTTGACAATATTAAATACCGTTATTTAGTTGAAGAAATGTATGAGGTGGCTCCTACCGATCTTTCGGTTTTGGAGCAGCATTTTGATGGCCGCTACCTCACCCTAATTACCTGTTCTCCCCCGGGTACCTATCTTCGCCGTTTAATCATTAAAGCCCGAATTGTCGAAATTTAACTTTGGTTTTTTCTGCTCCAATATAGTTTTTCAGTCAAACCACCCTCTCTGCCAAACTTATCAATCATCGCTTTGACCTGTTTTTCCAAGAGGTAGGTAACAATATGGCACAACGTCAACAGAAAATTTGCATCCGCTTCGGGATTATTGGACAATTTTGCATTGACTTTCGAGTTACTTAATGAATATGCAATTTCCTGAAATTTTTTAATAATCGGTAATTTTTTCTCATAGATTTTCATTTGGTGTTGTCTCAAAAAGTCTTCATAATCAGCCTGCAGTTCTTCAAAAGAAGCCTTGGCGACACCCAAAAGTTTTATTTCACCTTTTTTTGAAGTTTGGCTTTGTCCAACCCCTTCGACAATGTTTTGTTTTCCCGATCTGGCCGCCTGTTCCATCTGATCCTTAGTTCTGGATTTATAATCAATATTTTTCTTAACAAACTCCACCGTTAGATCGTGAATTATCAGGGCATATCTGTAGCTTAATAAGTATTTATATCCTTCCATCGGTTAAAATAAGATATCACTTATGGATAACTATCTTGCCATTGATTACGGTACAAGGCGTATCGGCCTAGCCTACACCCAAAACAATATTATTTTTACTCTTCCCCAAATCTTAAACGATAGAAATCTTATTTCTAAAATAAAAAATATTATCTCCGATTATCACATTCAAAAAATCTATGTTGGTTTATCCGAAGGCCGTATTGCTACCAAAACACTTGAGTTTATAAAAGATATTAAAAACACTATAGATGTTCCCATCGAAACAGTCGAAGAGTCAATTTCCACTATTGAGGCTGGCTCCATTTACAAAAATATAGCCAAAAAAAGGGCAGATTTTAAAAACAACATCGACTCTTTTTCTGCTGCTGTGATTTTAGGTCGGGCTCTGGGTTATAATTAACCGTGTTTAAAAATCTTATATCTCCTATTCAAGCCTGGCTTCTTTCCCAGGGTCGCTGTGTCGGCTGTGGTGAAGCTCTATCCAAAGGCAAGCGCCAAGACGTTCAGGGGCAGACGACTGTTACCTGTCACTGTGGTCGTATCTTTATTCACGATCCCAAAAAAGGTAGCTATCGTCGGGCACTTTTTGACGAAGTCTAATGAAATGGCGCTATCTTTTTGTTAGCTTTGGCCTTATTCTTATCATCGCTGTCTCGGTCGTATTTTATTTATCCTCACCTTTTTCCTCCGACTCTTCTCTTAAAGCTTTTGTTATCAATCAGGGCGAAAGCGTAGTTGATATCAGTAACCGCTTGGGTAAAAATCGCTTTATCAAAAGCCCTTTAATTTTTATTTTTTGGTCGGCCTTAAGTGGTCAAAAAAATAAAATTAAAGCCGGTAAGTTTGAAATTGCTTCTTCTTGGGATGTTAAAACTATAATTTCCAAATTAACCAGCGGTGGATCAACTGACTATTGGTTTAAAATTATTCCGGGACAGCGCCTCGAGGAATTCGCCAAAGACGACTTAGTTCCAGCCACTAGTGGCAAAGAAGGTTATCTTTTCCCTGACAGTTACCTAATTCCTGAATACTATACTTCCGATGAAATTGTCACCCTGATAACTAAAAATTTTGACCAAAAAATTATGGCCTTAAATATTAGTAGCCAAAATTTATCGGAAGTTGTTACCTTAGCCTCGCTTTTGGAACGTGAGGCCAAAACCCGGCTCGACAAACAAAAAGTAGCTACTGTGATTAAAAACCGCCTTAAAATCGGTATGGCTCTCCAGGTTGATACCACTGTCCAATATGGTCGGGACACTATTACTAAACCTACCAAATATTGGCTTCCCCTAACCAAAACTGATCTCCAAATTAATTCTCTCTTCAATACTTACCAAAACCGCGGTCTACCTCCGTCACCCATTTGTAACCCCGGTCTTGACTCCCTCTTTGCCGCCCAAAACCCCCTACCTTCCGACAATCTCTATTACATCTCCGGCTCCGATGGTCTCATGCATTTTGCCGTCACTCTCGCCGACCACAATTCCAATATTGCTAAATACTTAAAATGATAATTAGAAACGTTCCCTTTTTCCCCAATACGGCCGATGATACCCATTGCCTTCAAGCGGTGTTAAAAATGATTTTAAAGTATTTTGAACCCCAAAAAGATTATTCTTTTGAAGAACTCAATATTCTTTCTGACAAAGCTCCCAAAAAGTGGACATGGGCTACCCGAGCCCTGATTAATCTCCACAAAATGGGATATAGGTTGGTTAATATGGAAGATTTTGATTATCAAAAATTTTCCCAAAACGGTGAAAAGTACTTAATCAAAAAGTTCGGTAAAAAAATCGCTTGCCAACAAATGACTCATTCTGACATCAAGAAAGAGATGGTTGACGCCAAAGAGTTTGTTGAAATATTTGGTAACGATTTTGTTCTACCTGAAACCAAAAATATAAAAAGATTTATCGATTCAAATTATTTAGTCGGCTGTAATATCAATGCAAATATTCTAAACAAGGAACCAGATTATTGTGGCCATTTCATATTGGTAATTGGTTATGATGACCAAAATATATTCATTCACGATCCCGGTGCGCCCCCAATTCCCAATCGTCAGGTAATTCTTTCTGATTTTACTTCAGCTTGGGCTTACCCCAGTCACTATAACCAAAACTTAACAGCGTTTAAATATCTAAAATGATCAGACTGGCCAAACTCCTTTCCCAAAAAATATTTTCCGACACCTATGGTAAAAAGATTACTGTTGATACTATCAAAATGTCCGACGGTCTCCGTACAGATTGGGCCTATATTGATTGTCCTCCTAGTGTAATTGTAGTTGCCCTAGACCAAAATAAAAATATTTTACTCATTTCTCAATACCGTTATACAATAAAAAATCAAGTTACTGAAAATATTGCCGGCGGGATAAAAACCGGAAAAACTCAACTGCAAACCGCCAAAGCCGAACTTTTCGAAGAAAGTGGTTACCAAAGTAAAAAATTTATTAATCTCGGACAATACTACGATTTACCCAACGAAACAAACCATTTTTGCACCATCTTCTTAGCATTAAACTGCCGTCAGGTTTCATTGCCGGTACTTGACGATGAAGAAGAAAAAAATCTTAATTTAAAGTTAATCAAGCACCCCTTTTTAGGAATCTACAATTCTCTTGGAACCAGAAGTTGTCCTATTAAAAGTTCCGAACACGTTGCCGCTGTTTTTCTCGCTCACCGCTATTTATCCTCTCACCGCCTACTCTGATTTTATATTTACCAAATTATTTAATATCACCCACCGTCTTTTCTTTTCTGCCATTGGCACGTCGTCTTTATATAGTTTGGCCGAGACCGTTCCCTGTCGGGGACTGTATTTGTTTATATAAGCAATATCAAATATGACCTTTTTGCAGACCGAAACTGTGTTTTGAAACGCCGTCTCACCTTCTCCAGGAAAGCCCACAATTATATCCGTACTAAATCTGACATCTGAGATCTGAGATCTGATCCTCTTAACTAATCCAAGATAATCCTTTTGGGTATATTTTCGGTTCATTTTTTTTAAGATTTCATCATCACCTGATTGAAAAGGCAGGTGAATTAAGCGGTTAATATTTTTATATTTAGAAATGACGTCAATCAGTTCATCTGAAAAATCCCAGGGGTTACTGCTGATAAACGATATTTTTTTTAATTTTTTTAGAGCTACCATTTTTAGTAACTTTGGGAAACTCGGTTGATATGAATTTACATTTTGACCAATCAATATCACCTCCTTAAATCCTTTTTCCAAGGTTTTGTCTACCTCCGTTAATATTTCTGCCATTGGTCTGGATCTTTCTCTGCCTCTGGAATAGGGGACTATACAATAGGAGCAATAATTATCACAGCCGGAGCTTATTGGTATTAGCGCTGCTTTTTTGTTATTTCTTAGGGGTTCTATATCAAAACTAATATTTTTTATCGGCAACATCTCATCCACACCTTCTATTTTCTTTTTCACAATTGGCACCAGACATCCGGTTAATATGATCTTTGGTTTGTAATTCGTAATTCGTAATTTGTAATTCGTAATTTTATTTATTAGTCCATAAACCCTGTTTTCAGCTGACTCCCGGATTACACAACTATTTATCACCACCGTATCGGCCTCTTTCCAATCATCTACCAATTTATCGCCTCTTTCCCAATAATATGCCTTTATCCTTTCCGAATCCGCCTCATTTTGAACACACCCAAAGGTTTTAATAAAAACTTTTGCCATCAGGCTATCTTATCACCCGAGCTCCACTCAGAAGGAAAAATACCGCCATTCCCAAAAGTGCCATGGTTGGCCAAGCTATTCCCACTGTCGGCAGTGCTTCTCCTGTTCCCGCTTGCACCGCGTTCCAATCAACATTGGCAGCTCCGATTGTCAGGGTAAATTTAATTTCGCTACCACTACTGGCCAGTGTTACCAAATGGTCGCCATCAGTTAGGGAAGTTGTCGGTGTAAACACCCAATCTCCGGCGCTATCGGTACTTACCTGCAATGTAGTCCCGTCAATATCCACTGCCACATCGGCTCCTGTCCCAGCTTCTCCCCGAAAGGTTGGCTGATTACTGGTGTACCACCAGTGACTTATTTGTTTCCCGTCAGTACTTACATTCCCAATCGATTTTAAGTTAAAACCGGCAGCTAAAGTTTCAGAAACCGTTAAAAAAAATACAGCTATTGTCAATAACCAAATTTTTCTCATAAATAAATCTTAGGCCCTACCCCGTTCACTTGCAAGTCGTGATTTTTCATGCCATAGTTATTCTGTGATTGATTCTAGTGGCAATGACGAACTTCAAAAACAATATCAGGCCCTGCTTGACCAATATGCGCAGGCGTTAGATCAAAGTTCTCCAATTCCACCATTACCTCCAGAAGTGCTATCGCCACCTCCGGAAATAATTTCCCCGCCTGTTTCCCCACCCTCATCACCTCTTTTCTTCAAAATTCTTTTTTATTTTTCACTACTTACTTTTTTGGCCGTGGTAGCGGCTATTGTTTATAGCTTTTCCAAGAGTCAACCGCCCTCTTCTGTTTCTTCTCCTACCCCAATTCCTACTGAAACCAAGTCAAATCCTGTTTGTGAACTAAACGATAAAACCTACCAAATTGGCGAATCTTTTCCGGCCGCCGATGGTTGCAATACCTGCGCCTGCCAACCCGACCAGCTTATTATTTGTACTGAAATTGCCTGCGAAGCCACTCCTTCCACCAAACTCACCCCCACCAAAACCTCTACTGGATATAAAAAATACCAAAATTCGGTCTATAGTTTCAGTTTCGAATACCCCAACACCTTTATTGTTGTTGATGAACTGCCCAAAAATAAGAGTCAAGGTGGTCCAAAGACTAGCCTAGAATTAAAAGACACCAACAATAATTATACTGTCTCAATCGTGGTTGATCCAGCAGGTTTTGGTCCAATATTCGCCGATAAAATGATTAAATTAACTTATTCATCGGCAAAAGGTTTGTACGCTGCCGAAACAACTCTAGCTTCGGCTGCTGATGTGGACTATCTTTCCCCTGAAAAAAATACTATTTGGTATCAATTTGACACTGACAAGTATTCCAATCTAACAATTATCAGTACTGCCCCAAAAGTAGATATTAAACTTGAAAACATTTTATCTACTCTTCTCTCTACTTTTAAATTTCTTTAATTTATGAATCCAACTAATCGTCTCATTACCCCTCTCGCTGCCATGGTAGTAATTCTTTCCGTCGCCGTCCTTCTGCTTCTATTTCCCAAAACCCAAAACTACCCCACCCATTATACTTGTCCTGAAAGTGGCCGGGTGGATTGTCTGCCACAGCAAAATGTCGGTGTTAGATACGAATGTACCTCCGGGGCCATAAATTGGTACCGGGCCAATTGTCCTGATTTTAAGGGCGCCGCCCTATAAAAATCATCCTCTTGCACTGCGTAAAATATGCGTATATAATGTTCCACATTCGGCGAGCGGTTGGTACATAACTCGTCTGTTAGCGTTACAACTCAAACTATTTGATGCCTTCCGCCAAAAGAGTCAACTGGGGTAAAATTTATCCGGACATTCCTCAACTAGACTTATTGGCTGTTCAAAAAGAATCTTGGGCAGAATTTCTAAAAAAAGATTTAATTGATACCGTTCATTCCGTTTCCCCAATCTCTGACTATACCGGCAACAACTGGGTTTTGGAATTGGGTGATGTTTCCTTTGATAAAGTTAATGTTACTCCGGCCCTAGCCCGCCAAAAGGGATTAAATTACACCCTTCCTGTTATCATCAAGGCCCGATTAACTAATAAACGCACCGGTTTGGTCAAAGAAGAAGAAGTATTTTTACTGAATCTTCCGGCCATGACTCCCCAAGCCACCTTCATTATTAATGGTATCGAGAGGGGAGTTATCAATCAACTGGTCCGCTCCCCCGGCGTTTATTTTACCGGCACCACCGATCCGGCTACCGGCAAAACTCTTTGCAACGCCGAAATCCGTCCGGTTAGGGGCTCTTGGTTGGAATTCTTTGTTGGTAAAAAAGATGTCATCTTCGCCCGTATCGATCGCAAAAAAAAGGTTCTGGCCACTGTAATTCTTCGGGCGGCCACCGCCTTTTCCGACAAACAAATTATAGCCGAACTTGGTCCCTTTATTGAAGCCACTCTCCACGCTGACGCCACCAAAACCCAGGAAGAATCCCTTCTTGAATTTTATCGGAAACTCCGCCCCGGTGAACCGGTTGTTTTGGAAAATGCCCAAAAGTTTTTTCAGGAACGTTTTTTTGATCTTCGTACCTACGAACTGGGTAATGTTGGCCGCCATAAAGTCAATAAAAAATTTGGTTTTGATTTCAACGATACTGACAAAAGCAATTGGGTCTTAAAAAATGAAGATTTGCTAGCTACCGTTAAACACCTTATTAAGCTTCAAAAAGATGACAAGAGAATTTTTGACGACATTGATTCACTGGGTAACCGCCGTCTCCGGCGCTGTGGTGAAATTGTGGCCCAGGTAGCACTCCGCCCCGCCATGGCCAGATTTGAGCGGATGGTCAAGGAAAGAATGAGTCTTATTTCTACCAAAGAAAAACCCCAACCTTCCCAAATGATCAATCCTCAGCCCCTAATTTCCTCTCTCAATACTTTTTTTAGAAGCAACCAATTATCCGCCATTCTTGATCAGACCAATCCTCTTTCCGAGCTTGATCTGTTGCGCCGGATAACTGTGATTGGTGTTGGTGGCTTAACCCGTGAACGGGCCGCCTTTTCTATCCGCGACGTTCATGGTTCTCAATATGGTCGGATTTGTACTGTCCGTTCTCCTGAAGGTCCCAACATCGGTTTGGTAACTTATCTGGCTCTCTATGCCAAAATTGACAAATACGGTTTTATTTTAGCCCCTTTCAGAAAAGTTGAAAAAACCGGAAAAATATTCAAAGTCAGCAATGATATTGTCTATCTTGATGCCGACGATGAATTTAACCATCGAACTACCCACCTGGGTATCAAAATCGATTCTAAAGGAATTATTAATCAGGACTGGGTGCCTCTCCGTTTTCAGGGCGAATTCATCGAGGGTCCACTGGAGTTGGTTGAATATATTGATATGGTTCCCAACGAAATTGTCGGTACCTCCGCTTCCCTAATTCCTTTTATTGATCACGACGATGCCACCAGAGCCCTGATGGGTTCTCACATGCAGACCCAGGCTGTACCACTTATTACCACCGAAGCCCCAATTGTCGGTACCGGTATGGAAACCACCATTGCTTCAGCCATGAATCGTTCTCTGGTCGCCCTCAAGTCCGGCACGGTCAAATATGTTGACGCCGGGAAAATCATTATCGATGATCTTACTTATGAAACCCAGAAGTTTGTCAGAACTTCTCCCTATGGTACTTGTTATAACCATCGGGTACTGGTCGATGTTGGCGACAAGGTTAAAAAAGGTGAAGTCATCGCTGACGGTCCGGCCACACATGAAGGTGAGCTTTCCATTGGTCGTAATCTTTTGGTGGCCTACGCCTCAATTGACGGTTTAGGTTATGAAGATTCTTTTTTAATATCTGATCGTTTGGTCAAAGAGGACGTGTTAACCAGTGTTCAAATTTATGAATATCAGGCCAATGTGGTAGAAACCAAATTAGGTAGTGAAGAGTTAACCAAAGATATCCCCAATGTTTCTGAAGCCGAATTAGCCAAACTGACCGAAGATGGTATCGTCATGATCGGTGCTACCGTCAGCCCCAATGATATTTTAGTCGGCAAAGTCGAACCTCTGGGTGAAAAAGAACTGACCGCCGAAGAAAGACTTCTGCGGGCCATTTTTGGTGAAAAAGCCCGGGAAGTCAAAGACACGTCACTCCGAGTCCCCAATGGTGAGGGTGGTGTCATTATTAAAATTGACGTATTAGATAAAAATGAAGGCGACGAACTTGACCCGGGTGTAAATAAGGTGGTCAAGGTTTATGTAGCCCAGATCCGTCGGATTCAGGAGGGAGATAAAATTGCCGGCCGCCATGGTAACAAAGGAGTTATTTGTCGGATTATGCCCCCATATGATATGCCCCGCTTAGCCGATGGTACTCCGGTTGATTTGGTTATGTCACCTCTCTCGGTCATCGCCAGAATGAACCTCGGCCAAATTCTGGAGGTCACTTTAGCTGTCGCCGGAAACCGACTCGGTAAAAAATATGCCGTTCCTGTTTTTGAAAAATATTCAGAGGATCAAATTAGTGTCGAACTTAAAGAAGCCGGGCTAACTTCCACCGGCAAAACCCGCCTTTTTGACGGTCGTACCGGTGATGCTTATGACCAGGAGGTAGTTGTCGGTATAGGCTATATTCTCAAATTAGTTCATATGGTTGACGACAAAGTCCACGCCCGTTCTACCGGCCCCTACTCTCTGGTCACCCAACAACCTCTTGGCGGTAAAGCCCGCATGGGTGGACAGCGCTTAGGTGAGATGGAAGTTTGGGCTCTCGAGGCTCATCAGGCCGCCCACACTCTTCAGGAAATGTTGACCATTAAATCCGACGACATTGAAGGTCGGACCCATGCTTTCCAGGCTATTATTAAGGGTCAACCCATTCCTGAACCAGCTATCCCTGAATCCTTCAAGGTATTAACCAAAGAACTGGCCGGTCTGGCTATCGATATTTCCCCTTGGGGTGTTAAAGAAGCCATTATTAGTGAAGAAAATCATTCGGAGGAGAAAACCGATGTTTAAATTTAAAAATATGCTCGATTTTACGGGCATCAAAATCAAACTGGCCTCACCCGAGGAAATTCTTTCTTGGAGCAATGGTGAAGTCTTAAAACCGGAAACCATTAATTATCGCTCCTGGCGACCCGAAAAAGATGGTCTTTTTTGTGAAAAAATCTTTGGTCCCAGTCATGACTATGAATGCTACTGTGGCAAATACAAAAAAATCCGATTCAAAGGTGTTATTTGTGATAAGTGCGGCGTTGAAGTCACCACCAGCAAAGTCAGGCGCGAACGCATGGGCCATATCAGTCTCGCTGCTCCAATAGTTCATTTATGGTATCTTCGTAATACCCCCTCACCCATTAGTGTAATTCTGGATGTTCCTCAAAAAGAGCTGGAATCGGTTGTTTATTTCACTAAATATTTAGTTACTTCTGTTAATAATGACCGGCGCCGTGAAGCGCTTTCCAATCTTGAAACCAATTCTTCCAAACGTCAATCTCAAATTGATACTGATACCAAAACCAATATTGAAAAAGCCAAAAGTACTGCTGCTACCGACAATAAAGAGCTAAAAAACAAAATCAAAAACCCCGAACAACTTTTAATTGCCCAAAAGGAACGTGACGTTAGTCTTAAACAGGAAGTTCAAAAATTGGAAAATAAAGCCTCCGCCGAAAAAAATCGGATCCAAAGTTTGATGAATTTCTTGGAAGATAAAATTAAATCGTTGGGGGTTCTCTCTGTCCTGACTGACGAAGAGGAATTTTATCTAGCCCAATTTAAGGCCAATATTTTCTACGAAGCCAAAATGGGTGCCGAATCTTTATTGGAAGTGCTTGAAGGACTAAATCTTCCCGCTATCGTCAAAGAACTTAAAAAGGAATTGGCCAAAACCAGTTCCAAACTCAAGAAAAAGAAAATTATGTACAAAATCAGGATATTAAACGGCCTGATTGGTGAAGACATCAACCCCGCCTGGGTGGTTTTAAGAAACGTTCCGGTAATTCCGCCAGATCTTCGTCCCATGGTTCAGCTCACTGGCGGCCGTTTTGCCACCAGCGATTTAAACGATCTTTATCGCCGTCTCATCAACCGCAATAATCGTCTTAAAAAATTAATCAAGTTAGGCGCACCCGAAATTATTTTGCGAAACGAAAAACGAATGCTTCAGGAATCGGTGGACATTTTGATTGACGCCCAAAAAAGTGCCAAGAACAAACGCAAAAACAATACCAAACGCCTTCCCCGTTCCCTCTCTGACCTTCTCCGCAGCAAAAAGGGTCGTTTCCGTCGTAATCTTTTAGGCAAGCGGGTTGATTACTCCGGTCGCTCTGTGGTAGTGGTTGGTCCGGAATTAAAACTAAATCAGGTCGGTCTTCCCAAAGAAATAGCGCTTGAGATGTATCGACCTTTTGTCTTACGCGAGTTAATGAATACCGGTTTAGCCGCCAATATCAAAAGTGCTAAAAACCTCATTGATCATCGGATCAATGAAGTTTATGACATTCTTGAGCGGGTGACCAAAGATACTTATGTTTTGTTAAACCGGGCTCCCACCCTTCATAAATTATCCATCCAAGCTTTCAAGCCGATTTTAGTTGATGGTCTGGCCATTCGGATTCACCCTTGTGTCTGTAAAGGTTTTAACGCCGACTTTGACGGTGACCAAATGGGAGTTCACCTGCCCCTTTCGGAGTTATCCCAAAAAGAGGCTCGGCGCTTAATGCTGCCTTCCCGAAATCTATTAAAACCAGCCGATGGTTCTCCCATCTCTATTCCCTCTCAGGAAATGGCCGTGGGTTGTTATTACATCACTTCGGTTCAGACAGAAGATTTGGACAAAGTTGAAGGAACCGATTATCGGGGTTTGTCAATTATGGCCGATTCAGCCGAGGTAACTCTGGCCTACCAATCAGGAAAAATTAAATTGCGTCAACTTATTGTTGTCCGTCATCAGGGTTCATTGCTTAAAACCACCTATGGTCGCCTTTGGTTTAATTCGATTTTACCTCCCGAATTTAAATTTATTAACCAACCCTTGGCCGGTAGTAAAGCGTTAAACGATTTAATTGTTCAGTCTCTGGAAATCGCCGGTCGTCTTAAAACCGTCAAATTAATCGATGCTCTCAAGGATATTGGGTTTACCGGTTTTACCCTCTCCGGTTTGTCTCTGTCAATGGCTGACTGTGGCTTTCTTCCCGAGAAGGACAAAATTATATCAGCCGCCGACAAAAGAGTAGCCGAGATTAATGACAATTTCAAAGTGGGTCTCATCAGTAATGACGAACGAAAACGCCTCTGCCAAAGTATTTGGATGGAAGTCACCGAGGACATTGCTGAAAAAACTTGGGCCACGCTGGATATTGATTCACCTATTCGGGTAGTTTCCAACGCCGGCATCAAGCGGGCCAGCAAGGATCAGATCAAACAACTTTCCGGTATGCGCGGTCTGATGGTTGATCCTACCGGCAAAATCGTTCAGCTACCCACCAAATCAAACTTTCGCGAAGGTCTTTCGGTTTTTGAATACATCACTGGTGCCCGCGGCACCCGCAAGGGTTTGGCCGACACCGCTCTCCGTACTGCCGACGCTGGCTATTTAACCCGCCGCCTTGTCGACAGTGCTCACGTGGCTATTACTCATGAGGATGATTGCGGCACTACTAAGTTTTGGACCATCAGTCGTTTCGAAAAAGGTCGGGAAAAATTCTTTGGTCGTCGACTTTTGGGTCGGGTATTAGGATCTGATATCACCAATTCTAAGGGAAAAGTTATTGTCAAGAAAGGAACCTTAATCGACAATCATATCCAAGCCCAAATCGAGACCTCCGATGTCACTTCAGTTGAAGTTCGCTCTCCTTTAACCTGTCGGTCAAAATATGGATTATGCCGTCAGTGTTACGGTTGGGATTTATCCAATCGAAAACTGGTCAAACTCGGCGTTCCGGTTGGAGTTATTGCCGCCCAATCCATCGGCGAACCGGGCACTCAATTAACTCTTCGGACCAAACATACCGGCGGAGTCTTAGGTATTGATGTGACTCAAGGATTACCTCGGGTCCAGGAACTTTTTGAAGTCAGGACTCCCAAACTGCCCTCTCCTTTAGCCGAAATTGGCGGTAAGGTCAAAATTAAAGAATCAGTTGATGGTTATGAAATTAAAGTTTCCGGTAAAGACAAAAATAATGACGCCAAAACCGTCACCTACATACTTCCCAGTAATGTCACCCTTTTAGTCGCCGATGGTGATCTAATTATCTCCGGTACTCAACTCTGTTCCGGCACTCTCGATGTCCGGGAAATTTTGGAAGTCAACGGACTTGAAGCCGCTCAAAAATATCTGATCAACTGTATCCAGGGAGTTTATGAATCCCAGGGTATTGCCATTCATGACAAACATCTCGAGGTTATTGTCAAAGAGATGAGCGATAAACTTAAAATTGAAGATCCCGGCGATACCAATTTCCTTTATGGTCAAATTGTTACCCGAGCTGTTTATCAGGATGAAAACGAACAGGCCAAAGCCAAACCAGATGGTAAAACTGCCAAGGGTAAAAAAGTTTTACTTGGGCTTATCCAATCTTCTTTAACCACTGGCTCCTGGTTGTCAGCCGCCTCTTTCCAGCAAACCACCTCGGTTTTAACCGAAGCCTCACTTTTAGGTGAAATCGATCACTTGATCGGGCTTAAGGAAAATGTTATTATCGGACGTCTGATTCCGGTCGGAAAGGACGCAAAAATCCAGTAAATTATGCCAACAATTAATCAACTAATTCGCAAAAAGAGAAGAGTCCGTTGGGAGAAACTCAAATCCGTAGCTCTCCGGGGAAATTTTAACAGTCTTAAAAACACCCTAGTTTCTACCCATAATCCCCAAAAAAAAGGAGTAATCACGGTTGTCAAAACCATGACTCCCAAAAAGCCTCACTCAGCTTTACGCAAAGTGGCTAAAATCAGGCTTAGTAATCATTCCACCATTACGGCTTATATTCCCGGTGTCGGTCACAATTTAGCCGAACACGGCATTGTTTCCATCCGCGCCGGTCGGATTCGTGATCTCCCCGGTATTCGTTATCATATAATCAGGGGTCGTTTTGATGCCTCGCCGGTTGCCGGTCGTCTTCAATCTAGGAGCAAATACGGCGCCAAAAAACCAGTTAAAGCATCAGCATAAATTTATTAAATATGTCTAGAAAAGGTCAAACAAAAATTCGTCATCTAGAACCTGACACTCTCTACCAGAGTCCGGTTGTGGCCAAACTTATCAACCGGAGTCTTCGGGATGGCAAAAAAACCTCAGCCCAAAAACAAGTCTATCTGGCTCTCGAAATTCTCAAAAAAGAATCCAAATCCGAAGATGTATTAATCAGTCTTGAACAGGCTCTCGACAATATCAAACCCAAAGTCGAAGTTCGGCCCAAACGTATCGGTGGTGCCGTCTACCAGGTTCCTACTCCGGTTCGTGGTGCCCGTCAATATTCTCTGGCTATTCGTTGGCTCATCAACGCCGCCCGGGCTAGGGCCAACAAACAATACCATACCTACGGTGAAAAATTAGCCGCCGAATTACTCTCCGCCCTCAATTCCGAAGGTGCCGCTGTTACCAAGCGTGTCGAAGTCGAACGCATGGCCGAAGCCAATAAGGCGTTCTCACATATGCGTTGGTAATCACAAAAAATTTTTCGTTTATACATCTCCCACCACTGCCCCAAAGGTTTTTTTCTCCAAATTTTCGATCCGATCAGTATTGCTGGTAGTTTGGTGACCGATAATCTCTCTAAACTCTCGACTCTCTTTTATTTCCAATGCCAACGCGTCCACCACATTCAAAATTTCCGACTTCCAATCCAACAATTTACCTTCTAGCTTGTCAATTCGATTTTCTATCTTTACTTCTATCAATTCTTCCAATCTTTTGTTTTGAGCTTCAAGTTTTTCATCGACTATTTTTCCTAGTTTCTTTTCCTGAGCCACGAGTTTCACATCCACCATCGTTCCTAACTTTCTTTCTTGATCTCTCAGTTTCGTATCCATCAACTTGCCAAACTTCTCCCCTTGAACTTCAAGTTTCGCGTCCACAAACTTTCCAAGTCTCTTTTCTTGAGACCCAAGCTTTGCATTCATCACTGTTTCCAGCTTTTTGCCTTGAATCCCAAGTTTTTTGTCAAAATGTACTCCTATCTTTTTCTCACTTGTAGTAAGCTCAGCTTTAACTAGATTTTTTATCTCATTTAACAAAGTCGCATCATCCATAAATTATTCTATCACTAAAAATTTTCCGTTTTTTATATTCTCAAAAAACTTTTTTGTTCCCGGATACAGTGGCAAATTCAGGGCTTCTTCGATTGTAAACCAACCATATTCTGAAGCCGCCGCTTCATCTAAAAAAATATTTTGTTCACCGGGCATTTCCGTCAACCAAAATGAAATTGTTTTTACTTTAGTATCGGCCGAAGCAGTAGTAATTTTTTTAATCGGTATTACTTCCAAGCCGGTTTCTGATTTCGTCTTTCGGATAATTGTTGCTTCTTCGTTTACATCTTCCGGACTGCAAACTCCGTGCGGTGGTCCCCAATGACCATTAAGTAGTTTTTGGGCTTCTTTTATCATCAAAAACTTACCGTCTTTTACAATTACCGCCACCACCCCATGACTATTTAAATCTATATCCATGGCTAATTTTATCATTAGGTAATCCGACCAAGTTTTAGCTCACATGAGGTGGTAAATCTTGCCTTAGCCTCTCGGAGACAATGTGGGCATATAGCCGGTACTTTCCGTTCCTGCTCCACCCCAATCAGACATTCTTCCTGCAATATTAATTTTGTAAAGTTTAGATATTATTCTGTCATTTGGGTTTAGAAACTCCCTTGTGTCACCTACAAACTCATATACCGTACTTTTTCCTGTGATTGGTGGGTACATCAACCGACCTATTCCCCAGGTATCACGCAATATTAGATAGTCCGGGTTTTCTCCACCACTTCCTAAAGAAGAATACATATCTCTCAAGACTAGTTTTGTCGGTTTATCTAGCACCATCGCTGAAAACAGGATAACTTTGTAGCCATTAAATCTTACAGTTTCAATAGCGTAATTTCTTACCCTTACCGACCCCGTTCCTAATTGTTTTAGCTCAGTCAATTTTTTTAGTACCGCGGTTGCCTCACGTGTTCTCATATCATCAACTTCAACTCCGGTTACTTTCACGCCGAGTTGACTAAGACATATATCTGTTCCTGGTAACGGCCCACAACCTGCATGAAGTAAGGTATCACCCGAATGTAGGTTTGCTAAAGTAAACTCATTTCCCGCTAAACGATGGTAAAACTCGGCGAATAGATATTGATTGAAATCGGTAGCGGCTCCCGATAGTAAATTGGCTACAAACATTTCGTCCACCGTCACTTCGTATTCACCCCAACGCCCAATGAACTCCGATCTAACATTTTCTGGTAATACGTCAACGACTTCATCTATAATTCCGGCTCTCGCTAAATCTGTTGCAGCTACTTCAGTTGACAGACCAAAATTTTGCATATCACCTCTCGGAATTGCCAAAATCTTTTTCAAAGTTTCCTGCCCATTTTTTATTTTAGGCGCTAACTTTTCCATTGAGCCAACCACAGACCCATGTTACCATAAACCATGGACAACCTCGAACCTAATGTTTATCGCCAAAGACTAGTCATTGAAGGTCATTACGGTATCGAAGACCCAATGAGCGATTTTATGAAAGTTTTCCTCAACGACCTTTCCAAAGTATTGGTAATGAAAATTTTCTCCGGCCCTTTTTGTTGGCCACCCGACCCCTGGAACGACCCCGAAGTCTATCTTGACGAACATCGTGGCTTAAATGGTTTCGTTGCTTGGGAAGAATCTGGCTGTCACGTCTACATCTAGAAAAGATATCAGTTCTTCACGGTTGATGTATACAGTTGTAAACCCTTTAACGCCGACGAGGTGGTTGAATTTACCAAAAAGTACTTTTCCTCCACAGATGCCGTTTACGGGACTTACTAGATTTTCATTTTATGCTATCCTTATTTAATGTCATTATTTGGAGGGCAAAAGGTGGTTATTTGGCCCAAAGCCAAAACTTTGGATATTTATCTAAATCGTCACGACGATAATATCCTCTCCTTTGACATTAATCTTTGGCAAACACTGCCTGACACCGAAATTACTCGTCTTTCTCAATTTCTTAAAAGTAATCATTTTACCTCCGCTACCGTTTTAATTGAAGACGACATTGTTTTTACCAAATCTTTTATCTACGATCAGGCTGTTACCACCCTTGATCCCAAAGAGGTCGTGGCGCTAAGCAAAGATATGGTCTCTTTTGATATTGATCCTGGTTCGGTTACCTTCGAACTGATCCCGCGGGGTGACAAAACCCTAGTTTCTACCCGTATTTTCAATCAAAAAAAATTAGCCCCGCTTCTTAAAAATCTTTCCCTTCTTAATCTTAAACTAAAATATTCTGCAGTTTCCGAATCTTTAGCTAAAGTATTTTCCGGTTTTTATCAGGAACCTTTTTTTGTCTTTTACCCACTTGATTCTGATTCCGAATATATTGCCGCCCTCTGTTCTAAGGGTAAGGTTTATTTCACCTCTCCCATCAAAAAAGCCCTTCCCGAAGTTAAGAAAATCATCAATTATTCTAAATCCTATTTTAGTACCCATGTTTCCAAAGTATTTCTTCCCGAGACTATCGCCGCTAACCTCGATTTACCCAATGTTGACAAAACTATTTATACTGAAACCCAATTAGCTATTGATATTAATTTACCCAGTAACCTTCCTCTACCGGTGGCTGGTATAATAGGAGTACCTATGGAAAACAAAAAAAATATCCTCCCCATCATTGCCGTATTTCTTTTCACGGCCATCATTGCCGCTGTTATTGTTTGGGCAGTATTGAGCCAAAGTAACAAAAATAGTGGTGTTGCCAATCCTTCCGCCGATTTGATTACTCCGGTTCCTACTATTGAACCCTCTCCAACTCCCGAAGTTACCGCGGTCATGCCAGCCAAAACTATTAAACTTCAGGTTTTAAACGCTACCGATATCAGTGGTCAGGCTGCCACCATCAAGGCCGAGCTGGTAAAGTTGGGTTTCAGTAGTGTTGCCGTCGGTAATTCCAAGGAATCGATCGTGGGCAACCTAATCAGTCTTAAACCGGCCCTGTCTACTAGTTCTGCCTATTTCAAATCCAAAATAGCCGGATTTGCCGATGCTATCATTAGTGAGCTTAAGGCCAATTCTACCTATGACGTTGTTTTTACAATTGGTATCGATCTCAAAACCGGTCAACCTTCAGCTACCGCCACTCCTCAATTAACACCAACTGAATGAAAATACTGATAACCGGTGGTTCCGGCTTTATTGGCTCTAATTTTGTCCGTTTTTGGCTATCCCGACACCCCAACGACGAAATTTATAATCTTGATAAACTCACCTATGCCGCCAACCCCAAAAGTTTAAGTGATATCGAAAGTAACCCCCACTACCACTTTATCAAGGGTGATATTTGTGACTCAAAAATTGTTAATGAAACCATCTCTTCAGGGATTGAATTAATTGTCCATTTTGCCGCCGAAACTCACGTTGATCGTTCTCTTGATGATCCGTTATCTTTCTTAAAAACCAATATCTTTGGTACCCACACCATTTTAGAAGCAGCCAAAAAATTTAATCTCCGCTTTCACCATATTTCCACTGATGAAGTTTTCGGTGCCCTTCCCCTCGATTCTCCCGAGAAATTCTGCGAAACAACTCCCTATGACCCCCGTTCTCCTTATTCCGCTTCCAAGGCGGCCTCTGACCATTTTGTCATGGCCTACTATCACTCCTTTGGTCTACCGGTGACCATTACCAATTGTTCCAATAACTATGGTCCATACCAATCTCCGGAAAAATTTATCCCGAGAATGATTACCAATTTAATTGATGGTCAAAAAATTCCCATTTATGGTGATGGTCTCTATGTTCGCGACTGGCTCTATGTTACCGATCACTGTCGTGCTATTGAAGCGGTAATAACCAAAGGGAAAATCGGCCAGTCTTATAATGTTGGTGGTCTAGTCAAGGATGTTTCCAACCTCGATCTTGCCCAAATTATTTTAAAAATAATGTCCAAAGATGAAGCCAATGTCGAACATGTTCCCGATCGTCCCGGGCACGATCGTCGCTATTCTATGGATTGGACCAAAATCCAAAAGGATTTAAACTGGCAACCTTCTCTCACCTTTGAAGAGGGGATTATGGCCACAGTTAAGTGGTATCAGAATAACGAGATTTGGTGGCGTCCCATGAAAATTGAAGCTGAAGAATTTTATCGTCGTCTTGCCACTTCCCGAAAATAATTTGCTATAATTTTGTCATAATGAAATTTACTTCACTTTCCCTTCCGGGTCTGATGCTAATTGAGCCCCAGGTTTTTGGTGACGACCGGGGTTTTTTTATGGAAACCTATTCCAAAAAAGAATTTGTCAAAAATGGTATCGACATCGATTTTGTTCAGGATAATCATTCTCGATCCAGCCAATTTGTTCTTCGCGGTCTTCACTTCCAAAAACCACCCTTTGCTCAAGCCAAGCTGGTTCGGGTTACCGCCGGGGAAATACTTGACGTTGCCGTTGACATTCGTCCTGATTCTCCCACTTTCGGTAAGTGGGAGTCTGCCCATTTGTCGGCCGAAAATAAAAACATGTTCTATGTTCCGGTCGGTTTTGCCCATGGTTTTTATTGTTTAACCGATGTGGTTGATTTTCAATACAAGTGTAGTAACTTTTACAACAAAGATTCCGAGGGCGGTATCATTTGGAATGATCGTGATATCAATATTGGCTGGATGGCAGTTTCTCCGATTCTTTCCGACAAAGATAAATTACTACCTTCTTTCAAATCCCAGCTCAAGGAATTCCAGTCTCTTAAATGGTAATTTTTTTCTAATTATCTTCTTATCTATTTATCTACTTATCTAAATGAAAATTATTGCTACCGGAATTACCGGTTTGGTCGGTTCCCGAATTTCCGAGCTGAATCCTGATGTTCAGTTTATTGATATCTCCATCGAATCAGGTATTAGTATTCTTGATCCGGTGGCTTTGGAAAAAGTTTTTACTGACAATCCCGACGCTGCTGCCGTTCTGCATTTGGCTGCTTTTACCGATACCAATGTTGCCTGGGCCCAGAACAAAGACCAAGGCGGTCTTTGTTATCAGCTCAATGTCACCGGAACTCGAAATATAGTTTCTTTATGCCAAAAATATAACAAATACTTAATTCACATTTCCACCGATTTTGTTTTTGATGGTACCAAAGAGGGAAAATATTTGGAAACCGATATTCCCAATCCGATTGAGTGGTATGGCGAAACCAAATTTTTAGCTGAAAAGGTGGTTCTTGATTCCGGTATTAAAGCCTCAATTCTTCGTTTGGCCTTTCCTTATCGGGCTAACTTTGAGCCTAAAAAAGATATTGTCCGGAAATTAATTGACGGGTTTAAGGCCGGTAAACTTTATCCCCAATGGACCGATCATTTTACCTCTCCTACTTTTATTGATGACATCGCCGTCGCTGTCCGGGCGTTTGTTGACAACCAATATACCGGTATTTACCATTGTTGTGGTTCCTCGGCCCAATCACCTTACGATCTCTGTTTGGCAATTGCTGAAGTTTTCGGATTTGATAAATCATTAGTTGTTGCCTCGATTCTGGCCGATTATGTCAAAACTCTTCCCCCCGGCTCCCGTCCTTGGCAAAAAAATCTGAGTTTAGATAACAGTAAAATCACCGCCCTTGGTATCCACATGAAAACCCTTCGCGAGGGTCTGCAAGAGCTGAAAAAGCAACAAATTTGACAAATTCAGAATTTCTGATATTCTGAATATATGAACACAATCTCCGCCCTTATCCGTCAGCGTGGTCAGTTAACTATCCCTGCTCCCATCCGTGATAAATTTTTCTGGCTTGGTGATTCCATGGCAGTGACTTTTTCTATAGTCAGTCAGGACACTATCACCATCCGGCCTCAACTTCAAACCTCTTCGTCTTATTGGCCCAAGCTTTATTCAGAGATCAAGAGAGTCCGTAGTTTTCGAGGTCAAAGAGGTAATTTAAGCCAGTTTATCGCTCAAGATAGACTATCCCACTAAACATGACAAAATCCCTTATTCTTGATTCTTCGGTCATCGTCAAGTGGCTCAATGATCAAAACGAATCAAATTTATTACCAGCCGATCTGTTATTAAAAAACACTGTCGAAAAAAAGATTGTTTGTTTTGCTCCGGAATTAGCCAAGTACGAAATCGGTAATGCCCTATCCGTTGGGAAAAAGTTAAAACCATACCAAGTCAAAGCCTGCTTGTCAGTTTTATATTCTCTCCCGATTACTTTTGTTCCCGAAACCAGCCACCTTTCACACGTTACTGCCGATCTGGTTTCCAGCCATCACCTTACTTATTACGATGCTTCGTTCTTAGCTCTTACCCAAGATCTTGATGCTGTTTTAGTAACTGACAATATCAAACATCAAAAACATCCAAAAATCAAAGTCATTTCTCTGGTTGATTATCAATAGTTTTTAAAATTAATTTCCTCCTCCCTTTTCCCGTTGTCGTCGGTGCCCCGCAATTGGGGCACCGACAAGTTTCGGGGGTTGGGGAGGAGGTTAAGAGATTTGTTTATTTCTGCGGGTGCTTCACCAGCCACTTGGCCAGGACAGCCAAACCAGGGCAGTCGTTAAGGTCAGCAGCCTCCATCAATGTCACCAACTTTTCCTTTTCAAGGATTGGGGTATCCCAGGCTTCGATCATCGCCGCGCAGGCCACCGGACCGGTGATTCGGGCATTGTTGGTCAGCACCACTGTGAAATGTTCCAGCGGCACGCCGGCAATTTCCAGCAGTTGCTGGCCATCCATGTTGTGGATGGAAGTGCGCGGAATCCGCCAACCTTCTTCTTTGACCAGGAGATGATTGGGCCACTTGCACTTCTCCAAGATCAGATGAACGGTGCCATCGGGGGAAATGCGGACCTTCAGCAGGACCGAGCCGGCTCGCCCCGCTTTATCCAGAATTTCCTGGAAAACCGGGAAGAGGTAGCCCAGAGCGCGGGTAAAGACCATCTTGAAGTATTGGCCATCAACCCGAGCCACCTGAACATCATCCACCGTCTTGGCATCCAGATCCATGCCGGTCAGCTGGACGTACCATTGCTGATCACCACCGACCATGAGTTGAACATTTTTCTTCATTTCTTTTTTCTCCTTTTCAAAAGTAGGTTCTGACCTCTAAAAGGCGTCAGAAAAATCCGCCCAAATATAATTGTTCGGATATTTCTGACGCCA
>Ga0100388_10000629_pt1 | contig 32048 bp, 33 predicted proteins | sample CryGeymeta201512_FD_81536 | JGI IMG/M metagenome (GOLD analysis project Ga0100388, IMG submission 81536) | Groundwater microbial communities from Crystal Geyser aquifers in Utah, USA - Crystal Geyser metaG 2015-12 | ecosystem: Environmental > Aquatic > Deep subsurface > Groundwater | place... | reverse complement strand
CTTGCCACCACGCGATGTCATCACCGTAGCTATTCGACGCGGATTCGAGATTGTTCGCAGGATCATGTACAGTCCCGCGGATCGTTCCCGACCCCGAACGGCTCAGAGTACCTCCAGACAACGTGTATTGACCCGTAGGGTCGTTGTTAGCCGTGTTCTGCTCGACGACATGGACAGTTGATCCTTCCACACGGTCGACGATTGTTACATGCCCCGCTCCCTCAGAGTACGGCTCGTCACTCCCATGAATGACCATGTCGCCAGGGTGAATCGAAGTGATGCTGCCATTCGCTTGTCTAGACATACCCATGGAAGAAGCTTCGTCGTAAATCTGGTAGGCATACCAAACTCCAAAGGTTCCAGAGTGCCACCCCATCTTGTTGTAGAGACGTTGAGCAAGCTCAACACACTGCCACCAGTTGGAAGAAACACCCCCTACTTTGTACTCGTCTCCGCAATAGGGATCAGTACTTGGGGCACAGACATTCACTCCTTGGCTGTTAAGCCAAGCAGACCCGTTGAGCAAGATTGGAGCACTGGCCTGTGCCGGGCTCGTCATTGCCGTGACACTCGTCAGTGATACGATCATCACCACGAGGCCCAGGATAATGCCGCGTACGACTCGCTTCTCTTGATGCTTCAAAGAACTCACACCCTTAGGTAGTGTGCACGCATATAAAAATCCATCGCATCTGGCGAAGGACGTGCACGGTGTATTCTACACTATGGATGTTGAATTGGTAAACATTGATCTGTACCGATGAAAAACCGAGACCGCATCACGATGGTTAAGAGTACGCTACAGCTATACAGTAAACAAGTTGTCATTATCGCCGAGGCTTCAGATGTTCGGGCACTAGCTCTTTCTGAAGATGTATCATAAGTAAAAGGTCTTTATTACTTATCTTTTTGCCTGACGCGACGACCGGCCCATTTTCAATCAGAACCTGAAGGAACAACTTCTTGCGTGAATGCTCAATGGTGTCACCGTGAAATTCAATACTTATTAAAGCCAGCGCCCCGTCTTGTATATAGTCTTGAATATTATTTGACCCGTCTGCTGACAGAAAAACCCTAGATTGCAAATGCCTATTATATGGCAGGGTGAGCTCTATTAAGACGTCTTGAGTATCTTTCTTGCTTTTTACCTGCTCAGCTTCCATAAAGCTGACATGTCGATGCAACATTGTAAACAGCGGCTCAGTTGCATCCATCGTCCTTAGTGGGTCGCGCACGATTCTGCCACTATGAGCGTTTATAATTCCGGAAGCGTGAAACGTTATCTTTCCTGCATTGTCGCTTGGATTGATTTCTACGTTCTGTGCATCTTTATATTTAACAGTCTTAGTTCCAATCCTTGAGGCTGTTATGTTCCCATGCCAAACCTGAGCGTCGTTTTTGGTATCTTTTGTATATATAACACTACCGTCACTCATCACCTCCAGCGCAAAGAGTCGGTAAATATTATCACCGTCTTTTACATAAAACCTATACCGTAGCTTGAAGACGCCAGTCATGTTTAACACGGGTATCGAGTGAGGATGATTTAGCTTTGGCATACTACCCTCATATATCAAGAATACACCTTTAAATCTAAGCAAGAACGACCTAAATTGGTCGTTTCATTGCTATGATTTACATCAACCTTTGGAGCACTTGGGTCACCCTTGGTGTAAATCGTGGCTGGGGATGAGGGATTCGACCTACCTTCGGCAGGCCCGAAGCTTCACGATTGAAAACAAGTTTTCATCGGAAGATTTCCTTGCGGACTGCCACTGGCAATCCTCACCCCGATCAGATCGTGAGTTCGATTCGCTTTTCTAAACCACGTAAAAACCGGGTACAAGACCCGGTCATTACGTGGCTGGGGATGAGGGATTCGAACCCCCGATCATGGGACCAGAACCCACTGCCTTACCACTTGGCTAATCCCCAATACGGTTTCATATTGTACAGGAAACGGGCACGCACCTCAAGAGGTGCGGCTCCCAAGATCGCGGTAGACGACATAGCCGAAGCCGGTACTCAACAGCGCGCTGAACAGGAACGCCAGTATCCCACCAGGAATCAGCAGCGTGTCGCTAAACAGCGCCGCGTTGCCGGCATGGGCCGACGTAAGCGACGTAAACAGCCAGAACAGAACCACCCCAGTACCAAGCAGCAGGCTGAACCCTCTCATCAGACGGCTCAGCGGCATGCCGAGCAGATACGGCAAGGCGAGTAGCTCAGCAATGACAACCTTGGCCGCCAGGATATCTGTCAGTTGCTGATCATTGAATGGCATCAGGATGGCCAGTATCGAGGCGAACGATTCGTAGCCGAATAACTGCGCCAGGAGCATGAGTATCAGTAAACCCGCCACCATCCTGGCAACGAACATCGTGCGTGCACTTCTGGCGGGGCCAAAACCTAGGTGGGCTTCTTGCATGTCCTCATTATACTCCTTGCCCTGCGCAGGCAATCGTTGTTATTTTCATTATTATGCTTGCGCTTTTAAAAGCCGGACTGTAAAGTGATGTTCAGCGACGTTACAAAAACAAAAACTCCAAAATATTGTGTGACTGTTCGCTCTACGACATCCACCACAACTCTAAATCGCCCCGTTAGTCGGGGCGTTTTAGTTTCAGGCTGTTTTCGTGTCGCCATTTGGCAATTTCACCATGGTGGCCACTCAAAAGTACGTCGGGTACGCGCATGCCGCGGAACTCTTCCGGACGGGTGTACTGGGGAAATTCCAACGTTTCGCCGTCAGCGAAGCTTTCGATAGCCGCACTCGACTCACCACCCAGCACACCAGGCAGTAAGCGGACGATACTATCGACAATGGTCATAGCTGGTAGTTCTCCGCCCGTGAGGACGTACTCACCCACGCTGACCTGCTCGTCGACCACGCTGGTAATACGTTCATCATAGCCTTCATAGCGACCACAGATGAAGATATAGCCGTGGTCACTGTCGGCATGCGTCTGCGCGGCTGCTTGTGCCCAGCGCTCCCCACGTGGTGTCATCAGCAGTACCTTGGCAGCAGGATCGTTCGCCATGGCAGCATCGACGGCCGCGAACAGGGGCTCAGGCTTGAGTAACATGCCATCACCACCGCCATATGGCGTGTCGTCTACGGTCCGGCGCGGACCAAGCCCGAATTCGCGCAGATCGATGGTCGTCAGTTCCACGATTTGGTCTTTTTGCGCCTTCCACATCATTGAGCTACCGAACACGCCGGTGAACATCTCGGGGAATAGAGTAATGACTTGGAACTTTTTCACTATAAGATTTTCTCATCCATCTCTGTTTTCGTCCAGTCCGGGTAGTTGACGCTTATGGTAAAATGAAGGCAATGGAGTTCGAAGACAGCCCTGCTATCACCGAGCGTGACCGCGCCCAGGCGGAGTCACGTCGTGTCAATCTGCAGCCGATTCACGGTGACGTGCAGCTGAAGGAAATGCCACAATATTCTGTGCGCAGCCAGCAGCAAGGCCAGGGTCGTTCGTTCGAATTTGAATCGGAGACAACCGCCGCAGCCGCGCAGGCCACCATGGCAGGCGGCGAACGACATCACGTGGCATTGATTATCGCCGGCGTCGTTTGTGCCGTGTTCATTGCCAGCATCATCCTCATACAACTGACCCGCTAAGCGACCCGGCACTTCCAATCCAACCTATGACCGACAAACAAAAATAGCCCTATCAAAAAGGCTATTTTTATACATATAAGGCTCTCAACTCTTATAAAAGTTGCTCGCATAGAGCTTTTCACACGGATACCGGTCTCGCAGTCCGTCACCGTTCTCGCAGTTCATGTTTGAACTGTTTATGATTATATATCAAGGTCGTCGAGCTCAGCAAGCTCTTTCCGTGTGTTTTTTGCCAGGTCGGACTGTTCGTTTTCCACAGCCTCATCTGATGAGTTGTTCACAGCCTCGCCCGATTCATTATCCGATGAGCTGGTATAGTTTTCACGGTCCTCGTCATTGTTGACGATCTTCAGGTTGTAGCGGGCGTCGTTCTTGGTACCGAGGGCACGCAGCAGTGTCCGCAGACTCTGCGCCGTCATGCCACGTTTCCCGATGACGCGACCTAGGTCGTCCGGGTTTACGGTGAGGGTCAGGAGCACGCCTTTCTCATCGATGATGCGGTCGAGGACGACATCATCAGGGTTACTTACCAAAGACTTTACGATATACTCTACGAACTGTTGGTCGATTGTTGCCATATGTCTCCCCCTCGGATATTCAGTCACACTACGGTTATGTATGGTACGTACCTTCATTATACCACGCAGGTCAGCCTGAAAATACAATCACCCCCGGCACATGCCAGGGGTGAAATGAAGATGCGGGCGCGAATCTAGGCTTCGGCTTCAACCGGAGCAGCTTCTTCAGCGACAGGTTCCTGCTTCGGCTGGTTCTTGCGCAGCTTTTCAGCATGACGGATAGACTTCTGCTTGTCAGAAGCTGGTTGCTTGACCCAGTTTGGCAGTTTGACGCCGGCGTCTTTGAGCAGCTTGACGACACGAGGTGTTGGCTGAGCGCCGTTGTCGAGATACTTCTGCGCGGCTTCGACCTGAACGGTCGCTTCTTTGGTGTGCGGGTTGTAGCTACCGACGTAGCTGACGACGCGACCACTCGATGGGTGGCGCTGCGATTCCTGGACAGCCAGGCGGTAGACAGGGTAGCCTTTACGGCCCAGTCGTTGCAAGCGGATTGCGAGCATAAATATTAAAACTTCCTTTAAAACTTATTCGGTTGGTATTTCTACTTCGACTAATTTTACTCTATATATGAGCTTTCGTCAATCTGTTTTAGGGGTGCCACGTTCTGTTTCGTAGCGTTGGAGCGCAGCGCGAGCCGCCTTTTGCTGGGCCATCTGCTTTGAGTGACCGCTCCCCTTGCCCATCAGCTTGCCGCCGACATAGACGCCGAGCGTGAAAATCTTGTCATGATCGGGGCCGGTTTCTTCCAGTACTCGGTATTGCGGCGTGGCGGAATCGAGCCGCTGAGAGACTTCCTGTAAATGCGATTTTGGATCGCGCCAGCTGCCCTCTTCGAGGATGGCATCCAGCTTGGCCGTGATGTGCTTCTTAATGAACGCCTCGGCGTCTTGATAACCACGCTCCAGATAGATTGCACCAATGACAGCTTCGAAGGCGTTCGCCAGGATGGCCTGACGAGCCCGTTCGCTGCCTTGTTTCTCGCCGCGGCTCATGCGCAGTAGCGGTTCATAACCTAAGCGTTCACCCGCCTCGCCGATACTTTCCGTCCGTACCAAGGCTGCGCGCCAGCTGGTCAGGGTACCCTCCGGTTCATCATAGGTATTGTAGAGGTAGTCAGTGACCGCCAGTTCCAGTACCGCATCGCCAAGGAATTCCAGCCGTTCATTGTGCTGGCTGACACTTTTCTTATGCTCGTTCACGTAGCTACGGTGTGTCAGGGCGGTTACCAGCAGTTCGATATTAGTAAACTCATACCCTAAGGTCGTACGGGCGAATTCCTGGTAGGGGGCGGTGGACATCCCACTCATGATCTTACAGATTCTCCTGTCGTATTCGTTTCATGGCTAGCAGCATCAGCTTGCCGATGTCTTCGTATTCAATGGCGTCCAGGGCATCCTGGAACGGAAACCACTTGATACCGTTCATCCATTCTTCCTTCTTGATAGCGTTGGTGTCACCCTTGGCTTTGACCAGGTAGATCTGGGTAGTCATCAGCACGAGCTTGTCGACCCGACGATAACGGAAGTGAATCTTCCCGAGCCAGCCGAGCATGTCGACATTGGTCAGGCCGGCTTCTTCGCCGATTTCTCGACGGGCCGTCGCTTGGGCGTTCTCGCCTTCTTCGATATGGCCTTTCGGAATCGTCCAGCGATCCTTGGCGTCCTGAATCAGCAGTATCTCGACGCCGCCCTTTTCGTTACGGCGAAACACAATACCGCCCGCGGTTGGTTCGCGTACGATTTCCTGAATTGAGGGCTTCTTGCCCCTGTTGAAGTATTTCTTGAATTTATCAAGCTGCCGCGGCTGCATCGCTTTGGTCCTCCACAAGCGTTCGGAAGGCAGTACCAAGTACGCCATTGATGAACTTGCTCGAGTTATCGGAGCCAAACGCTTTGGCAAGTTCGACCGCTTCGTTGATAACCACTTTCGGTGGTACCGTCTCTTGGCGGTGGAGAAGCTCGAACAGCCCGATCCGAAGGACGTTGCGGTCGATGCGCGCGATCTGGTCAAGAGGCCAGCCGGGCGCCATCGGTTGCAAGCGCTCGTCAAGGTCGGCCTGGTGCTCCAGGACGCCTTCGACCAGGCTGGAGACAAACTCCTTGTCTTCGATGGCCTCATCGTAACGTTCGATGTTGCGGGCCAAGACGGCCTGCAGGTCGAGTTGCGAATCTTCGGCCTGGGAACGGAACTCGTACTCGTACAGGGTCTGCAGAGCTACGATTCGTCCGAGGTGTCGGTTTGATGCCATATCAGCGTTTGATTCTTTCTGGTTATGTTAAGTATACCACCCGTGTAAGGCAGCTACTAGTTGCTGGTCTTCTTGCCAGTTTCGCGCTTGGTGGTGTGCACCTTTACTGGTGACTTGGCGTTCACCATGCGGGCAAGTTTGAGGCGCAGGTGGCTGCGGCGGAGTCCGGTCTTGCGCGGACTCGTCTGTTTCTTTGGCTGTGCCATGGTAATGTTCTCCTATCTCGGTTGACGTAAACTTAGGAAGTATTATACCGTAAAGCGTCCCCCTTCTCAAGAGAAAATTGACAAATCTAAGCATTAGTGATATTATAAAAAGATAGGCTTGTCGTACCGTTTCGCGGTTTACACGACAAGATTGACCAGCCGGCCAGGTACGTAAATTACCTTAGTTGGCTGTTTGTCTGCCACGAACCGTCTGACGTTCTCATCGCGAAGGGCGGCATCGGTCGCCGTCGCTTCGTCGGCCGTCTTGCTCAATTCAAGCTTGGCCCGCACTTTGCCGTTCACCTGCACTACCACGGTCACGGTATCTTCGATCAGCTGCGTTTCATCCCATTCCGGCCAGGCAGCGGTATCGAGCGAGCCGTCATGACCTAGCTGCTGCCACAGTTCGGCGGCGACATGTGGCGCGACCGGTGCCATCAGCTGAGCCAAGGTCTCAAGTGCCCGCTGCCACGTTTCATCGGAGAACCCGTCTAGCTTCAGCTTGTAGAGTTCGTTGACATACTCCATCAAGCTGGCGATCGCCGTGTTAAAACCTAGTTTGTGATAATCGTCGGTGACTTTCTTAATCGTCTTGTGGCGCAGACGTTCGACCACGTCGTCGTGCGGCGAGCCGGTTCGTTCTGCTTCCAGGAATTCCTGCGTCAGCACCCAGGTACGGTTCAGGAAACGGTACACGCCCGCGACGCCCTTCGAGCTCCAGGCCGAATCAAGTTCAATCGGCCCCATGAACAGGACGTAGGTACGTAGCGTATCAGCGCCATACCCTTGGTCAATCACGTCGAGCGGGTCTACTACGTTACCCTTGCTCTTACTCATCTTGGTGCCGTCTTCGGCATTGACGTAGCCATGGTAGACCAGTTTTCTGACTGGCTCCTTGAAGTTCGTCAGACCCATATCGTGGAAGACATGCGTCCAGAACCGGACGTACAATAGGTGGGCGACCGCGTGGTCACCACCGACGTAATAATCCACCGGGGCCCAGTAGTTAGCCAGTTCAGGATTCCAGGCCTGCTCGGTGTTACGTGGGTCGGCGTAACGTAGCAGGTACCAACTGGAACAGGCGTAGCCATCCATGGTATCGGTTTCGCGCTTGGCCGGACCGCCACATTCCGGGCAAGTAGTGTTCACCCATTCGGTCTGGGCACTTAGTACGGATTGGCCGTCACCCTTTGGGGCGTAGTCCTCGACGTGCGGTAACATCACCGGTAGGTCGGTTTCCGGTACGGCCACGGCGCCATGTTCCTCGCAGTGGATGATCGGAATCGGTGCGCCCCAGTAACGCTGGCGGCTTATTAACCAATCACGCATCTTGTAGGTGGTCTTGCTGACACCGCGACCGACGGTCTCGAGCCAGGCGACGATCTCTTCGCGGGCCTCGTGCGACAACCTACCGTCAAACTCTCCGCTATTTTGTAATCGTCCTTCACCATGGTAGCAATGCTCGGCTGACGCAACTGGCTTCTCAATAACCTCTACGATCGGCAGTCGGAACTTTTCGGCGAACTCGTTGTCACGCTCGTCGTGCGCCGGTACGCCCATGACGGCGCCGGTACCATAGCCATACAGTACGTAATCGGCGACCCAGACCGGCACGGGTTCGCCATTCGCAGGGTTGAGGGCATACGAGCCGGTGAAGACTCCTGTCTTTTCCTTGCCTTCGCTCATACGCTCGATTTCAGATTTCTTGATGGCCTCCGCCACGTACGCTTCGACCGCCTCGCGGGTGTCGTCGGTTGCCAACTGTGCGACCAATGGGTGCTCGGGAGCCAGTACCAGGAATGTCGCGCCAAACAAGGTGTCCGGACGAGTAGAAAACACGGTAATCGTCTCTTCAAGACCCTGTAGGTCGAAGCTGATTTCAGCGCCTTCAGAACGACCGATCCAGTTCGCTTGGGCGGTCTTGATCTTGTCGGGCCAGTCCAAGCTCGGAATTTCATCCAGCAACGCATCGGCATAGTCGGTAATCTTGAAGAACCACTGTTTCATCGATTTTTTCATGACCTCGGAACCACAACGCCAGCATTTGCCGGCCTCGACCTGTTCGTTCGCCAGCACGGTCTTGTCGATCGGGCACCACCACTGCAAACTTTCTTTCTGGTACGCCAGGCCTCGTTCGAAAAACTTAGTGAAAATCCACTGGGTCCAGCGATAATATTCCGGATCGGAAGTATTGAATTCACGGTTCCAGTCGATTGATACGCCCATGCGCGAAAATTGCTGCTTAAAGTTGGCGATGTTGATTTTCGTCACTTCACTGGGCGCTGTGCCGGTCTTGATGGCGTAGTTCTCAGCCGGTAGACCGAAGGTATCCCACCCCATCGGGTTTAGTACGTTGCGGCCGTGGGCGCGATGAAAACGGGCGATGCTATCGACGATGGTGTAGCTGAACGCATGACCGGTGTGCATGCCGGCTCCGCTAGGGTACGGGAACATGCCCGACACGTACATTTTCGGTGTGGAGATGTCGTCAGCGGCTTGGTACGCATTCGTATCTTGCCAATGCTGTTGCCATTTCGGTTCAATTTCAGAGGGGTTATAGCGCCGCATACTGCAGCTAAGTATAGCAAATTACCGTAGGTGTGACACCCGGGACGCGCACAACATATGTCTGCTGTCGACGTTTTCACCCCGCCGTAGTGCCATCACCGACTTCGCACGTGTTAGTTTGAAGATGTTTCTGTAGGCGCTTCCATACCGCCATACAGCTCTTGTTGCACCTCATCGATGAGTTTTTGCAGCTCTTCGATAGTCATGGCTTTGGTCGGTGCGACGACGTTTACACTGTCGACGAAACGTGGCTTGAGGTTGAACTCGCCCTTATTCTCCTCGTCTTCGTACGTCGAGACGACCTGACGTAGTTCATGGGTCCATTGGCTGACATATACGCGCACATTCGACTTCTCGTCGATATCCTCTTTTTCTTCTTTGTAGTCCTCTGGGTTGAGCTTGTATGAATCGTCACACTTCTGCAGTTTCTTCATGAGGGCGGTCTCATTCAGCCCCTTCACGAACGACTTTTGCTTGGCGTTGTCGATGTCGAGGTCGAACCCGAAATTGCCGTCGTTCGACTGTACGTCACCCTTCGATACCACGAATGGGTTTTTCGAGTAGACATCGGCGATTTCCTTGAACTTCGCATCATCGTTCTTGACGCTGCGGAATACCTCACCCACACATTTTTGCGTATCGGCGTATTCCTGGGCCCATTCTTTGATGTCACTCAGCGTAATGTTGACCCATTGCCCATCGATTGCATCGAGTAGTTTCCTGGCGGCTGGTGGAATGGCCTCACCCTCTTCCTGATAGCTCTCTATCGTTTCAGTCAGATTGTCGAGCTTGAAGTAGAACGTGACATCTTCGGTCTGCAGGAATGATGCCTTGAGCGGGTAGGTCTTCTTGTCAATCGTCAGCTTTACATCAACATCCTGGCCGTAACTTGCTCGATTAGCCTGGCCGTCGAAAGTAATATTTAGCTTGTTGTCACCGTCTTTTGATTGGTATACCAAACTACCGTCGTACACGACTGCTTTTGCTTGAATGAGATTCGTCATGGCATCTGCTAAAACCTTTTCGGGCGCCTGATACACCAACGTGTATGCTGCAGCCGATCCACCCACGCCCAGTACCAAGAGTGCCGCGACGATACCGCCAATGATCAATCTTTTTTTGCTTTTTTTCTCAGGCACGGGCTGTGCGAAGGTAGTCTCGGTCATTGCCGGCATCGCACTTGGCTGCGTGGCAGGCTCGGTATCGAAGGCATACGAAGAATCACTTGGTGTCACGCTGCGGTCTGCACCTGGTTCTGGCACCACGGTCGTTTCAGTCGAATCTGAATACTCAGCGGGCCCTTCGCTATCAGAAGGGGTATGCTGAGGAGATGGCGCCCCAAATGGTGCGGACTCAGTGGACGCTGCAGCGGGAGTGCCTGCAGGAGGTTGGTCTGTCGCTTGTGTATCAGGCTCAGACGAAAAGGTAGGTTCAGTATTCTGCTGGTCTGCCACGTCTTCCGTACGCTTGAATGAGTTTATATCGTAAGGGTTATCGCCGTTAGGCTGATCGTCGGGCATGAAACTACTACCTGCTTATGCTTAATTATTACTTAAAGCATAGCACGGCTTAAGAGAAGCTTGAGAAAAAATCCTGTTTCGTCTTTAACCAAGCGGATGACTGTCGCACCAGCAGTTTGTCTTCCGACGTTTCGTGCAGTAATACCTTGAGTGCTTCTTCGGCGTAGATACCACCCTGGGAACCTTTGGCTAAGATGACCGACCCTGGCTCAAGCACGCCGCGCACGAACCCGCCGGCATCGATGGCCGAACGGAATGACTTCACTTGACAACCTCGGGCCTTGGCGGCGGGTGCCAGATATTTTTCAGCCTCTTCACCAATTGTGACCACCCATGCCAACAGGCTCGGGTCGCACAAGTTGCCAAGTTTCTCATGTTCAATTTGTGAGCTGGATCCCAGTTCATTCATACTGCCCAGAATGGCAATACGCTGCGGAGCCTGTAGGCCATACAATGCCTGCAAGGCCGCTTCGGCCGAGGCCGGGCTAGAATTATACGTATCGTCAATGAGCACCGATTCTTCCTGACCGCGCAAGACGTTCATGCGACCATGCACCGGCGTGATGTCTTCGATGGCAGAAGCGATTTCACGTGGCGACATGCCGAGCTTTGAAGCAACTGCCACGGCCGCACAAATCGGCCGCAAGCTGTGTTCGCCAAACACGCGAACGTCGGCCGGATACGTTTCCGCGAAGCCGGAAATCACCAGGTAGGCACTATAGCCGTGGTGAATATCGAAATCTTTCACTTCCACCCGGTATTCGGCTGCGGCCGTCGTACCGTAGGTAGTGACGTTAGAGTTGGTCAGGAAGTCAGCGAAGCGCCCATCGATATCTTCCCGGTTCACCACCGCCATCTCGGAGAAATTGGCTAACCCCAGTTCTTCCTGAGCAACGGTCTCAATATCATGGAAAAATTCCATATGTTCCGGCGTAACGGCGGTGACAACCCCTATGGTGGGACGTAAGTAGGTCCCAAAGTGAGCGATCTCACCCGGCCTGTCGGTACCAAGTTCCTGCACAATGACATCGACGTCAGCGGGTTCTTGAACCCGGCGTCTACAGGCGCGGAATACTCGTAACCATTCGCCTACATTGTGTACGTTTTCCGGGTAATCAATGCCGAGAATACCGAGCGGCGCGCTCATGTGAGTGTTGTGGTTCCCTTCCAGCATACGCACGCGGTACTTGGCTGAAAGCACAGTGGCGATGGCGGTCTTAGTGCTGGTCTTCCCCACGCTACCGGCCACGGCGACCAGCTTGACATCGGGATGCTTCTGGAAGTAGCGCTGAACGTAACTCTCAAGTCGTTTTTGTATGAAATTTTTAAACATAGTCGTACTGTGTATGATACGCGAAATACGCCGAATTATAAACTGCGCCTAGATTTAATGCACCATACCGCTACCAGATAGGTCACGGTAGTTCCATTGGCGTTGCCAGTCCTTCATGTCAGCGATTTCTTTGCTTTGGGTCAACCTAATCTCATCCGATAGGCGTTTTACCTCGTCGTGCTTCGCATTCACATCGGAGTGCTTCGCCATATCAATAGCCGCCTGGTGATGCATTATCATGTAGCTGATGAACGCTTCGTCGTACGCATCGCCTTTCTTGTCTTTCAGCTCATCAGTCATCATGCTCATTGTCATCTCGTTACCGCTGTCGTCCATATGGCTAACCGTTCTGTTGTCGGCTGCAACCGCGGCCAATGACACGATCAAACCGCCGATAAAGAACCCGACAAGTCCGTAGAGTAGAGGTTTCGTTTCCATAATATCTCTCCTTTTTAACCTAGTGATGATCGAGGTGCTGCATCGTCAGCGCGTGCCCTTTGTTTCGCGCTAACAAGTATTTGTTAACCGGCAGGGCCGCGAAAAAGGCTGCCGTCAATGCCAGTGGCATACTGAGCCAGAAGACAGGATTGACTAGGCCAGCTTCCATTGCGCCCGGAATCGCCACCATCACGACGTTGTCCACTAGTTCCATCACGGCGATGGAGAGTGTGTCGGCCGCTAGCACGACAGATAGTGCCGCGCCAAGTGTCATGCCAGCTTTCAGTAGTGGCAGGGTCGAAAGTGCATAGCCGAAGAGGAATGCCAAGCTCACGGCCAAGATGATAGTGACGATAACGCTCAGCCCTAGGAATGTTCCAATTACTAAACCGGTTACCTCGCCTATGGCGCAGCCGGTCAAGCAGTGTAGCGTCGCGCTCACTGCCATCTTGTTGATGTCATGCGATTGATGTGCGTGATGATGTGCGTGCGCCATATGGCTAACTCCCTAGGTTCGTAAAAATGCCGACGGCCAGTTCTGCCCAAACATACAGCAGCCCAGCAAGCAGAAGAAAACTGAAGACCACGCGCCGACTAGTATCTCGTACCTTTGTCAGTATTAGCTCGAATAGCAGGCCCGCCGTAATCAGAAGCAATCCCATGATAATGAAATCGCTGCCACTCCAGTCCACCTCATTACTAAATTGCATCCCGACAAATGGAACCGAGAGAATGAGCACCGTAACGAAAACTACCCGGATGATCCGGATGCGCCACGGAGTGGTTCTAGCTTCTGCTTTATCCATACCTTAATAATAGCAAATTTCAGAAATGAAAATCCCCGGCAAGCCGAGGTGTTTTAATGGTGCAGCATAGTTGACGTATTTCAAACATCTGCTATTGATGCACAAGATGATTATAAGCTAAAACATCTGGCTGAACAATTCCAGCTAGCCGACAACTTGATATAGCTTTACCCGAACTTTCAAATGCACGTTCCAAGTTAGGCAGAAATGCCTATTTTTTATACTTTTTTTGAGGCAGGTATAGGGGTGTAGTTGCCCTTTATTTTACCAATAACAGATACCGCCGTATAAATGCCGAATTTTTGGGGGTCATTTGACCAAGCGTTTTTTGACAGCTTTTATAACCTATTAAGGTATTCGTATATTTTTACCATTGCCAGCGTATCAAGGCAGCAATACTTGAGCAGTGAGGCAAACGTATTCTTAGCTTGCTCATCAGTCATATTGCCAACAGCTGCGTCGTACCAGCGAATTGAGGCTATTGCCCCATTCTGTATATCAAGTTCTTTGTAACTAAACTCAGGTACAAGCACAGGTAGCACGGCTTTTATTGAACTGCTGCCGTTGAACTTGTGATGTACATAATGCTGCTTGCTAAACACTTCCATTAGGTCAAACACCCTGTTATTGACACCCTCAAGAAACTCAGCGTATTCAGGGTATGCTTTTGCCATCTCGCTATTACGACCAGTTTCAAAGACTTTGTACCAAACAATAACACTACCTTTATCGCCTATTTGTTGCCGCATAGTCGCAAGTAGCTCAGGCATTGGTATTTCTTTACCACTTTCACTCAAGTATTCGTAATGCTCAAGTTCGCCATCGGGTTGCCTCAAGACGTGCAGCGAGTATTGAAACGGTATCTGCTGAAACGGCGTACAGCCATCAAACAGTGGCAATGCTGTTGATACGGTTTCGTAATCCAAAAAGTACAAAGGATATTCAAGCTCATTTAGTAACTCATCAATATCTGACTTGCTGACTAGCGGTTGCTGGCTTTTAGCTACTTCTATCTGGTTACGTTGAGGTATGCTTAGCTTTATATCATCTGGTACATCGTGAACATTGTGTATTTCGCCATCAATCAGTAAGGCTAGGTTTTTACCGCCAATTCTTGATATGTTGAATACCGAATACTCTGGTATATCGGGGTTGAGGTAGTGAAATGTTGGGCAGTGTCCTGACTTTGTTTTGAGCCGACAGCTGCAACCTTTCGGCTCGTCAGCTCGCTCAATCAACTCAAGTGCGTCATTTACTTGTTGCCTTATAGTCGGCAATATCTTCTCAACCTTTTCGGTTATATCAGTTCGCACCAGTAACTTGCTTGGCTCAAGTTCGCCTCTACGAACATAGTCTTTATTCAAGTGGATAACGCCAACATTGCCGATTTTATACCCTGCTTCTTCAAACGCAACACGCTGAAAAGCAGTATCGTAAATATGCTCAGGTTTGATTGAGTTTGTTGATTTTACCTCGTATAGCGTCCAAGTCTGTGTTGCTTCATCAAAGGTAATAACGTCAGCCATAGCCAATAGACCAGTGTTTGTAAATACTGTCGCCTGAAAGATAGTTTTTACGCCGTCAGCAGCGAGCTTCTCAGTTTCTTGCTTGGCTTGCCGTCCTTTGGTTTCAACAAGCACGGCACTAGCAAACAACTTGCGAGCGTATCTTTCAACCTCATTACCTTGTTCAAGTCGCCGATTGATAGCTTCTTCTTCATCAACAGGTACTACATCTTTTTTGTGCTTCCATAGCCACAAGTAGCTAGGACAGGTTTGATATTTTAGAAAGTCAGATTTTGAGAGGTAGCTCACGCTCACTACCTAAACCGTAAACCGTTGCCACTTGTCCAATTCAGGCGTGTATTTCGCACCAGTAAAGAGGTAAATGCCATCATTACGTTTATTCAATATGCCGCCAGTGAGCTTTGCACTCGCCTTGTTTTGCTCGGCTATGTACGTTTGCAACGCATCTGACTTGTCGTGTGTTGATAGCTCAGTAACAGTACGTCCAGCTTTTGTATCGTAAATGCCAATGCTGCCATCTGTGTACCGCACTATGTAGTCTGGATAGAAGTTAGCGAGCTTAGTCAGTTTGGTTTCTTCATCAACAGTCTGATAACTGATTGAGAAGTATTGCTGTTGAGCCTCGCCGTTTTTATACCACCATTCAACCCCGTCGCTATCTTCAAGCATTCGCTCTAAGTATTGCTCAGGTTCGGAACGGTCTTTACGTAAGTAGCATTGGTCGTAAGGGTACTGTTTGGCTTGTACCAGCTCGTAGTTATCACCGAACATATCTGTTTCAGGCAAGCTAAAGGTACTGTGTGTCGTAGTCTTTTTGCTCGCTATCTCAGCTGGCTTGATTTTCTCGTACTTGAGCTTAGCTGTTTTCATCACTTCATCAAATACAGTCTGGTTCTTACGTGAGCAAGCGATGATACGCTGTACCTCGTGCCACTTACTCTGGTCATAGCCAATATAGCCAAACCATCTGTAAATAGCCGTCTTTACCTTTGAAAACGAGCGAGCAGGGGCGTATGGCAAGCACCACGCCTTGAGTAGGTAGTCAAACTCCTTTTGGATGTTTGCATCACTTACGTCTGCTTGGATTTTCTCAAGGTTCAGTGTGCCTATTTCATCCTGAACAGTATCAAGGTTATGCAACACAACATCAGCAAGTAGCGGCGTTTTTAGTTCCTCTGCATACAGCTCAAGCTCAACATCTGCTTTTTCGTAAGCTACGTTGACCATATCTGTATCGGCTATGCCAAACCGTTCGTTGAGGGTTTCAACAAGTATCTGGCTAAAACTAGCTGTAAGGTCGCCGTAGTCTTGCCTGTGTAGGTACACACTTGGCAGCTGCACGTCATTGATACCATCTTTTCTATGAGCAAAGTGAGTTTTGAAAAAGTCCAAGTCTTCGGGCTTATTGTTAATGTTGATACCTGAGATGTTGGTATATACAAATGCTTTATTCAGCTCAACTACTTCGTAATGTTTAGCCTCTGGCATACGCAAAATACGCCCGACTGTTTGTATCTCAAAGGTCAACGAGCGAATAGCTCGCAACATAACCAATACTTGTGCTCTCGGACAATCCCAGCCAACTGCAACAGCTTCTTTGAAAATAAGCACTTCTGCCTCAGCATTGTTCTTCTCAATCAACTCAAGGTTCTGCTTGTCCTCTGATAGCCAGACAGCGAGCTTACCGTTTTCGTACGTTATACCGTGTTTAGCAAGCTGTTGCTCAACTTCTTCACGCACACTCATATCAAGTGCTGATGTTTTCTCACTATCACTAGGTAGTTGTACTAGCACGAGCGGGTTTATATCTAATTCAGCTTGTTTGTATAGTTTGGCAAGTTCAGCCCGTTTTGCCAGTGCCGCTTCAATAACCAGCTCATCTGCTGAGGCTGCAATATCTACATACTTGCCGATTGACTGATTGATGCTCGTTTCTTCTTTTATTAGCCCCGAACTGACAACTTCATCAAACGGTACACTCACAAAACCAGCTTTTTTGCTCATCATATCTTCTGCGTCAACCTTGAGCAGTGGCGTTGCCGATACTTCAATTGTTAGCTTTGGCTTGATTGCTTCTGCGATAAAACGCTGCGAGTTTTCAGTTAGATAGTTACGATGAGCTTCGTCAACAATCAAGATAATTTGCCGACCAGCCTCACGGGTCTTTTCAAGCACCTCAACTATGCTTCTACCATCCTCACGGTCTTTGACAAAGACATTAGACCATTCACGCTGGTTACTGTCGCCGTTCTGCTTAGTTGTTGTTAAGCTATGCCAGTTTACAAACAGGACGCTGTTCTCGCCCAACGGGTCTTGTGTAATTTCATCAAGGCTGAGCAGATTGTAGCGTGTGTCTTGCAAGTAGCTTGCGAGTTTGGCTTTGCTCTGCGAGTGCAGGTCATAAAGGCTAGTCCAGACGAATACGTACTCGTTAGGCAAGTCTTCATCACTTAGCCTCTGTAATAGCTCAGCCATCATTATAGTTTTGCCTGAGCCAGTAGGTGCTTTGAATACACAAACCTTTTCGCCTGAGCTATTCAGTAAGCCCCGAAGTTGTTTGGCAAGCTCATTGACTGCACTGTGCTGGTATTCTTTTAGCTCAATCATAAAACTCCCTCACTTTGGCTTTTGTGTATGCGACGATAAACCTCAAGTATGCTTTCTGGTATTGGTCGCAATTCGTGAGTACGTTCAAGGTCAGCAAAATCGCTTTCGTATGTGTCGTTGCTAAGACTGAAAATATAGATGTGGATAGCTTTATCATCTTTGAGCTTTGTTAGTGCGTCCTTGAGTAGAACGATAGCTTCAGGTTCAAATACAATCGCTGCATAGTGGTCTGCATTACCAAATACCTTGAACATCTTGGTATCAATCACTTTCTCAAAGGTATCTTCTCGTAGGCATATCATTTCGGTACTGCGAGCAACAAGCTCAATACGTGTTTGGTCATTAGTCTGTTGTTTGCTAACTAGGCTGGTTTTGAAGTAACGAACATTTGCTGGTATTGGCTCGCTTTCGCCAGAACCTGAAATAACTCTGCTTATTCGTTCATACGTTACTTTTTCAGCAATTTGATTTTCGTTATTGGTGCAAAGAATAAAACGTCGGTTGCCGCCATCTTCCTTGTTAAGTTCAAGCAATGATTGTCCTGTTGTTCCTGAGCCAGCCATATAATCAAGTACCAGTGAGTTTTTATCTGTGGCTAGTTTGAGGCACTTCTTTATCAGATAGACGGGCTTTGGATGGTCAAACAAACCGCCCATACCCAACTTGCGTAAATCAATCGTACCTTGCTCAGTCCGCACCTCAGTTTCATCCCAAATAGACTTTGCCTTACTGGTTGCTTTACGTGATTTTTCGTAAATGTTCCAGCCGCCATCTCTTTTTTGCCGAGCAACAACTTGAGAGGTATCGGGTACTTGCGTGATGTTCTTCTCAAGTAAGGGTTTGCCCCATCGCCAGCAACTATCATCGCCTTTGCTGTTCTTTGGCAATGCTTCAACACTAAAAACATCACTTTTAGTGAGTGAAACAGCACACTCATTGCTTGTATTTTTACTATCTGGGTTTACGTAGATTGGATAATATAGGTTTGGTCGGTTTGCTCTGTTAAATCTAGGGTTGCGGTTTCTCAGTTCACGAAGTTCGTATTTGCCATCTTTATCACTCTGTTTTAGGCTGCCAACTTCTTTTTCAAGTTCGTTGATTTTTGCATCGCTGCTCTTTGCGTAGCAAAGTATGTACTCGTGAGTTACTGCAATAGGCAGATAATCCCTGCCGCCTTTATTGACCTGAACTGTAATGGTAGTGATGTAGTTTTCTGCACTGAATACTTCATCACATAGTAGCTTGAGCCTTGCTGCTTCATTTTCGTCAATGCTGATAAAGATAATGCCTTTCCTGCTCAGTAAACTCTTGGCTAACTCAAGACGTTTGCCCATAAAGGATAGCCACTTACTGTGTCGGTATTGGTCTGTGCTATCCAAGATTTTGTCATCGTATCTAAAGCCACTACCACCAGTGTTGTAAGGCGGGTCTATATAGATAACATCAATTTTTCCAGTATGCGTGTAGTTTAGTACCGATAGCGAATGGTAGTTGTCGCCCTCAATGATAAGGTTTGTGGGAGCATCTTTTACCTTATCAATAGCACGATTTGTAACTTCCTCAAGTACAGGTAGCTCAGTATCACACAAGCGTACTACTTCTTCTGGCTTGTCTTCCCAAACTAAACCGAACTTTTTACGTCGTTTTAGCCCCTTGATAACTTCTATAAGCTCATCTTTTGTATATTCTTCTAACGTCTTTGTCATCACTTCTTTTCGTGGGCATTTTGGCAAGCCAAACCAGCACCGATAAAACTGCTATTTATAGTCATCATTGTATCAGTAAGTTCACATAAATTGCTAGTTATTGACTGTAGAGCCATTGTCATCTTTTACCTACGCTCGTATAGGTATGACAACACGTGTAAGAAAAGCATTTGGCAAGCGAGTACGTGATTTACGGAAAGCTAAAGGTTTCTCGCAAGAGAGTTTTGCTGATGCTGTTGGATTACACAGAACCTATATTGGTGCTATTGAAAGAGGCGAGCAGAATGTTTCGCTTGATAATATAGAACGTATTGCAAAGGCTCTGAAAGTAAAACTAGCAGTATTGTTTGAACGACTTTAGTCTTGCTGCTTTTTGAGCAGCTTCATTACGTCTTCACGTCGGTAACGTCTATCACGACGTGTGCCGAAACGTACGGCTACTAGGTAGCCTTTTTTATCCCACGCCCTCAAAGTATTCGGATGGCAATTCAGCAGCTCACACGCTTGCTTGAGCGTGAGTAGCTTCGGCTGTTTTTGCTCAGATTGTGTCATACTATAACTATACACAACTTGCTACTGCAAGACTATGAGAGTGATGTGATGACAAGACTAAACAACCAACTACTGAAATTGATGAGCATACTAGATGAGCAAGCAAGGCTCAATCCTAAAGGTGCTGAAATACAGTTGCGAGTTGAGCTGTTTGTTGACTGTCCAGACCACGACCCACTCCTCAGTAAACTAGAAACTGAGCACAATGTTATAACCGTTTTGCAGCGTCCCGATGAGAAAGGGTACGGCGACCCTGACCACGAGATGTTCCAAATGGAACATCCAAAAGACTACGAGCGTTATATGAGCTACTTTGTAACACTCAAGCCAACCTTTGATGAGTTTTATAAAGCTGAATACCTCAAGCAAAGGTCAACCACCTCAACCCTAACCGACAACAATCGTGCGTTAGTCATTGAGGTTATGCGAGCAATAGATGATGAGCTTAGCATCAGTGGCAAGACAGAAGTAAGTATAAACCCCGTAAAGAGTGAAGACTTATGCACTAAAGCATTGGTTTTTTTGAAAAAAGTCGGAGCTATCAAAGACTACGAGGCAGTAGATGAGATTGACTTTAATGGCGAATACGAAAGAATGATGCCCACAGGACAGATTGACGTGTTCAAAGTTGAAGTTATATTGCCTACTTTTGATGAGGTTCTTACTGAACTTGAAAACGATAAACCAGCTGAAACAGTAGTAACCGAGCTGCCAGAGCCTAGTGATGACACTGAGGACAAAGTAGCAGCAACCCCAGAGCAAGAGCGTACCGTGCTATTTATGGCAATTATAGGGAAAGCGTTTGGCGATAGTAACCAAGAAAAAATCAGTATACCTCTTACGACTTTCAAGCCCCTCACTTTCAAGCAAGTCAATGCACTTGTAGACCAATATGCAGGTAGCAAAACATTTATCGTCAAAAATCGCCCGAAAACACCAAGTGATAAAGTAGCTTACGAGTTTGAGCTAACCGAGCATCAGAAGACCGCATTTGAAGAACTAAAAAATAACTTAGGGTACTTGCGTGATTTACAGATGCTTATGATTTACTGGGGCAAAATGTGTGAGCTTTACGATGCTATCTCAGGCGGTTATGTAGGTTTTGAAGATGGGCTGCTCAATCGCCACTACCTGCTGCTCACAATCAGAATAGATAAGATACTCGCTAAAGATGAGTTTGCTGAGTTTGATGAAAAGCCATTTATATACGATAGCTTTATGGGCAATATGGAAGACTTAGATATGGCTTACGAGTTTATGCGACCTGAGCTTTGGGGTTACTACGGCAAGCTGGAACGCTTGTGGGTAGAAAAGGCTGATGGGCTAGGAGCATTCAAGTTGGAAGATGAGGAACAAAAGCTACTAGATGATACCGACAAGGCTATTGCTGGACACCGAAAAGAAAAAGCTCGTTTGAATGCTAATTTTGAAAAGCGTCTTGAAACGGTAGCGGAAAAATACAATGCCGAGCAAAAACCTACCGACAAGTCAGGAGTGAAAATTGGCAAAGGTAAAGTTATCATAGATAAGCAAAGTAAACCCAAAATAGAATACCCTGACGATACAGTGCCAGAACGTTATGAAGAACCTGCCAAAGAACCAACCGCACCAGCACCAGTAGCTGTAAAGGTTGATATACACCCACTACAACCTAACCATTATCACGACAAGACTGGCAAATTAGCAGTGTCAGCAACTGTTGATGTTTCTATTGCAGTGCGTGGCAAAGTAGCTCGCAAGAACCGCATTAAATACGACCAATGCCACTTGATGAGCTGCCTATTCAAAAGCGTCAATACTCTAAAGAACGGCGTAACTTTCAGTACGTTCTTAGGTGTAAAGTATGACAAAAACAACAAAAAACACATTCGCAAAATCAGGAATACAGTTGATGAAATAAACAAAAAAGTAGCAGGTAAAACAACAGCTAAAAGACTGGTTTTCATTCAAGCCGAAAAGATATTTTTGAACAGTTCGTATCTGTAAATCTAACTGAAAAACAATTTCAGTACGCCCCTCGTGTACATAGTTGACCCGCAAGTATCAGCGGGTCTTTTTATACCTACTGCTTGCAGCAAGGAAATATCTAAATGTCCACGAACAAGAAACCACTACCAGCAGAACCACAGGACAATGCCGCAAACAAAGGCGTGGCTGCTGAGTTGAGCGATGAGGCTATTCGTAACCTCACTGGTTTCTTTGACGTGCTTATTCAGATGGACTTTGCACAAAAACAACGTAATGAGAGGAATGATGAAGATGTTAGTGATTTACAAGATACTGCAAGTGTCGCTACGTAAGCTAATTGATTGGCTTATGACGTTTTGGCTCTGGGCAAACAAGCACCAAAAGGCAGCTGAGGAACGTAAAAACTATGACCGTTAGCGAAGTGAACATCACGCCAGTCAAACCGACTGACGGGCTTGTAGCTTTTGCAAGCTGTGTAATTGACGGTCAGTTGTATGTCGGCTCGCTCGGCGTACACCAGCTACTAAACGGCACTGGCTACCGTATAACCTACCCGACTAAAAGGATAGGCTCTCGGCAGCTCAACTACTTCCATCCTGTAACCAAAGAGGCTGGCAAGCTAATTGAGCAAGCGGTTGTCGCTAAGTGCGTTGAGTTATTTGAAAGAAGTGATGAACAATATGATAGACACAGTAAAACTACTCATACCCGTACATAACCCGCTTATTTTTGATAGCAGCAGGTTTACGCCAATTTCACTTGAGCAGCTCGTCAACAGCAGAGGCTACGGTAAGACGTTCCTCAACCCCTCGCCGACGTACGCCAAGATGGGCAAGTATATGCCCCGCCTGACAATGTTCAAGCGAGTACGACAGTTCGGCGTAGTTACATACGAGCTGGCAGTTGAGTTTTCAGCACCAAAGATGTTGTTCGGCAATAACTTTGACGAGCTGGAAGAAAAAGACTTTGACGCACTACTGACCGCAATACAAGCAACGCTACAAGAGTTGCTCGGTCATAAGTTCTTCAAGACACAGCTTGCCCACGCTGATATTGCGGCTTGGCATCCGTCCAAGAACATCGTGTTTCTTGACTACACGTCGTGCCAGACAATCCTCAATACAATGGGCAAGCTGGACGTGAGCAAAACGTACGACTTACAGAAAACGGATTTTCGTGATGGACACGTCGTACATATTCACGCCAACTCACTTGATATAGCCTTTTACGACAAAATGGCTGACCTGCTAAAAGCAAAGAAAAGCGGCAAACGGGCTTTTGAGAATGACAGCACCGTGCAGCTCAATCTGCTTGAGAGCCTATCTGAATACCGACCAATGGAAGTATTCAGGTATGAAGTACGTTTTGTCGGTAGAGCCTCTATCAAGCGAGCCTATCCCGAATTAGAGCAATGGACATTTGAGAGCCTGTACAAAAAGAAGTTGTGCCAAAACACCTTGCTCAAACACTGGAACAAACTAACAAGCTCCGTTGATATGCTCGCCCTTGATGTAAAAGAGCCGTACGAGCTGTTGCAAAACTATCTTGAGGCAAATGATGACGTAACGCCACAGGCTGCACTTGCGGCAGTCGCTGGACTGGTTATTACCAGCCAAGTCGGTGTTGTCGGGCTGCGTAACGTGCTTGAGGCTCGTTATGGCAAGCAAGCGTGGTATCGCATCAAACCGCTGCTCAAATCGCCAGACCCGTACCGCTTTACGGCATTTGTACACATAGACGAGGCGTTGCAGCGTTTTACGCCTACACGTATGTCTGACTTTCTATCAAACATTGAAAATACTGGTAAGTAATGTTAAGTTATAAAGGAGTAAACAATTATGGAAACTAAGCTAATCCTAATCGCACGAGTATCAGATGTTGAGCAACGTAAAGCATTGCCAGCTCAAAAGTTGCGACTTGAACGGTACGCCGAACAAAAGCAACTACCGTCTGAGTACCACGAGTTTGACGAGAGTGCTCACAAGGACGTGCGGCAAAAGTTCGGCAAGCTCGTTGAGCATATACACAAGCAAACTGGCTTGTGCTACGTAGTCTTTGACAAGATAGACCGCCTTACCCGTGATAGCAGCCAAGAAGAAGTAAAAGCATTGCAGCAGCTGGTAAAGCAAGGCAAGATTGAGCTGCACTTCCCGAATGATAGCCTGTACATTGATAAAAACTCATCTGCTGCTGATTGGTTTCGGCTCGGTATTGGTATGGCACTGGCAAAATACTACTCAGATAGCATCCGTGATAACGTCAAACGTCGCTTTGAGCAGATGCTGAGTGAGGGTATATGGGTACATAGAGCACCAATCGGCTATAAGAACGTACTAAAAGGCGGTACGCCACAGAAACCCCTCAAAGATATTGAGGTTGATGATACAAAAGCACACTACATAGTAAAGGCATTTGAGATGCGAGCAAGAGGCGTATCTTACGCTGTCATTGCTAAAGAACTTGGTGCTATGGGCTTTCGGAGCAATATCGCTGGCAGTAAAGCACCGAACAAGGCATTTCTTGAACGTATTTTGAGCAATGAGTTTTATTGCGGCTTTATGGTTCACGCTGGCAGACGCTACCCGCACAAGTACCCGCCGCTCATCAGCCGTGGCTTATACAACCAAGTGCAGCGTGTCCGTGATGAGCGTAAACACGAGAAGACCAAGTACGACAGCAAAGACTTTACACTCAAGAAGATAGTGAAGTGTGGCAAATGTGGACGTGCAGTATCGCCTTTCAAGGCTCGCAACACAGTATATTTGCGATGTGCCAACTCCAAGTGCGATAATCCGAATACAGCCGTAAGCCTCGTTATTGATGAGGTAGCGGCAGATATAGGATTTATAGACGTGCCAGAGAATTGGTTAGATAAAGTTATTGCCGAGTTGCGTAACCGACATAATGACCAGCAAACATACTTTACGCAAAACATTGAGCAAACCCGTGCTGAGTATGACAAACTCAAGGACAAAATGCGTAAGGTTTACTATGACCTGCTTGAGGGTCGTATTACACAGACATTCCACGATGAAATTGCAACTGAGCTAGAAAAGAAACAGCAGGAACTGAATGACCGCCTAAAGTTGCTAACAAATGATAACAAGCAGTTCCAAGTAACCGCCTCTTACCTGTTAGACTTGGCTCAACGGGCTGACCAGCTGTTCAAAGAGAGCGATGAGGGGCTAAGACAGAAGTTATTGGAATACGTACTTTCAAACATTGAATTAAAGGACAAAAAGCTGTCTTATATACTAAACGACCCCTTTAGAACCATTGTTGAGGCAAAGAAAAAGAGCCTTTCGGCTCATAATTCAGATATTTGGTGCGGGTTAGGAGACTCTAACTCCTGGCCTCTTCCATGGCAAGGAAGCGCTCTAACAACTGAGCTAAACCCGCAAGCTGTTACAAATGGTGATTATAGATAATATAGCGGCTTTTTACAAGCCATTCGCCACTAGAAGAACGGAATTCGTCCGTCGTCCTTACCTTCTTCATACGCTTCTTTTTCAGCCTCACGCTTTTCCTGTTCTCGCTGTTGTGACAGTTTGCTTTGAAGGTCTTTTATCTGGGCCGTCTTTTCGTTCACTTTTTGCTGCAAGCCAGGAATCTCGTCCTGCCTGTCACGGTCCATGGCGGTGTCCATCTGGCTTTGGTAAGCCTCGATGTCCCGCTGTTCTTGTTCGATGAGCTTCTGAGTATCGTCTGATGACATATCGTGTACCTCCTCTCCTTCTATTATACGCCGCTGGTATAATAGGGTCATGTTCAAGTGGAAAAAGCCCAAAAATGATCTGGATGTCGACATCCGCTTCCTGCTGGCGAACGAGCGTACCATGCTGGCATGGGTACGTACTGCTCTCACGTTGATTGCTGGCGGGGTGGCGGTGGCGTTCATTTCTACCGATTCGCAGTATGGCACCGTGGCCGGCATGGGAGCGGTGGCGTTTGGCGGACTGCTCGCTCTTATCGGTTATATCCGTTACCAGGTAGCCGATGCGGCTATTCGAGCCGGCAAACTTCCCGCCACCGGCATGAGCGGCATCGTGACAGTTTTCGGCGTCGTGGTCTTCGCCGCGCTGCTTATCGTGGCGCGTGAAATGAATATTCTGTAAGACAATCTGCCGTCAAATAAATAACCCCATCGGTTTCGATGAGGTGATTTACTTGGTGGCTCCTCCCAGACTCGAACTGGGGACACAAGGCTCTTCAGGCCTCTGCTCTACCAACTGAGCTAAAGAGCCACGCACCCCGTTACTATAACGTAACAGGGGCGAAATCTCAAGCTACTTGGTAAGGATGTCTTTCAGGTTGGTAAGTTCGCTCGGTAGCACCACCAACGTCTTCTGGCTCGGTTCAACCGAGATTTTCTCAAGTGTCTGCAGCGTACGGATATTGATACCGCCCGGAATCTTGCTCAGAATGTGTGCTGCGTCCGCCACGGCCTGGGCGGCCTGCTTCTCACCCTCGGCGGCGATGACGACACCGCGACGCTCACGCTCAGCTTCGGCCTGCTTAGCCATGGCACGCTTCATGTCTTGTGGCAGTTCAATGTTTTGAATTTTGACGTTTTCGACGTCAATCCCCCATTGGTCGGTCTGGGAATCAACGATGACCTTGATTTGCTGGCTAATTTCGTCCCGCTTACTTAGCAGATCGTCGAGATCAACGTTACCCGTGACGTCACGCAAGGCCGCCTGGGCAAACTGGCTGGTCGCATATACGTAGTTGGTAGTTTCAAGCACTGCTTTTGATGATTCTATGACGCGCAGGTATACCACCGCGTCAACGCCGACGGTCACGTTGTCTTTGGTGATGATTTCCTGCTTCGGGACGTCAATCGGGGTAGAGCGAACATCCACGCGAATGAGTTTCTGGAATATAGGGATCACGAGGCGCAGACCAGGCTGTCGGATGCCCGTGTAGCGCCCCAACGTCAGCACGACCCCGCGCTCGTATTGGTTAATAATCTTGATACCAGCCAACACGAAAATGATGGCAGCGATGATGAGATAGAACAGTAACGTATCCACGGTAGTATTTCCTCCGATTTATTTCTTACAGTATAGCAGTTTACTCGAATGCCAGCTCGATCAGCCGATCCACCAACTGCGGGTAGCGTAGGCCGGTCTGTTGCCATAGTTTCGGGTACAGGCTGATGTTGGTAAACCCAGGCATGGTGTTCACTTCATTCAGGTAGGGCGTGCTGTCATCTGACAGCAAGAAGTCGACCCGTGCCAGACCGCGGCAATCCAATTCCTGGTAAGCAGCCAGCGCCAGCGTCCGGATACGCTCCTTCGTATCTTCTGGCAAGTCAGCCTGAAGCACGACGCGGGACGCGCTGGCACTGGAATATTTGTCGTCGTAGTCATAGAAGTCTGCCCCTGGAATGATTTCGCCCACGCCGCTGGCCTGATGGGAAGGTGGGTTGCCTAGCACGGCAACTTCGAGTTCACGACCGGTGATGGCCCGTTCGACCAGTGCAACGTCGTCGTGCTGCAGCGCGAGCTCTAACGCGGCGCGCAGTCCGTCCGGTGATTCAACCTTGCTGACGCCGACTGAACTGCCGGCGCGCGACGGCTTGACGAACCATGGCCCGTCTCCGAGCGTATGCAGTTCAACCTGTGCCTTCTCGATCGTGGCAGGAGTTACCATTAGCCAGTCGACCACCGGGATACCAGCCGATTTCAGCAATTGCTTGGTCTGATGCTTATGCATACACAGAGCACTGGCGCCGATGCCGCAGCCAACGATTGGTACATGAGCTAGCGCCGCCAACCCTTGGATGGTGCCATCTTCACCGTTCTTGCCATGCAGGATCGGCAGGATGACATCTGGATGCAAGACCTGACTGCCCGGCATAGTGATAAGACTACCGGTGCCCGGCGCAATAAGGAGCTGGGTGCCCCCGTGTGCCTGCGGAGTTTCTGTCCAGTCGTCGAGCAGCCACCATTTACCCGATTTGTCGATATAGCAAAGCCGTATGTCGTACTTATCGTCATCAAGCGCCGCATACACGTTGCGTGCTGAGGCGATCGAGACCTCGTGTTCCGATGATTCGCCGCCGAATGCCAGTAGTACGGTTCGCTTTGACATCTGTAGAGATAATGATACAGAGTATACTAAGAGTATGCAACGAATACCTCTGGCGGAACGAATGCGGCCCACCTCGCTCGATGAGGTCATCGGCCAAACACATCTACTTTCAGGTGGCGAGATTCTACGTCGGATCGTGGCCAACAAGGAGCCGGTCAGCCTAATCCTATGGGGCCCACCTGGAACCGGCAAGACGACCTTGGCACGTATCATCGCCAAGGAAGTAAACGCCGAGTTCGTTGAATTGTCTGCCGTGACGAGCGGCAAAAAAGATATCGAGCGTATCGTTGAGCACGCCCGACAGAATTGGAACCTACAATTGCGCACCATCCTGTTCGTCGACGAGATCCACCGGTTCAATAAGGCTCAACAGGATGCATTTTTGCCTCATGTCGAGTCAGGTCTGATTACGCTGATAGGTGCAACGACTGAGAATCCGAGCTTCGAAGTCATCACGCCGCTACTCAGCCGGACGCGCGTACTGGTACTACAGCCGCTCACCAAGAAAGAAATCACCAACATATTGGAACGCGCGCTTAAAGCTGAAAAGAAGGCCTCCCGCGTCACCAAGCCGGCGCTTGATTATATCGCTGAACTATCCGGTGGGGATGCCCGGGTCGCCCTTGGCAATCTGGAATTAGCCCTCGGTATGGGCGAGAAGAAAGTAACGCCCGATATCGTAAAGGTAGCCGCCCAAAGACGAGTTCCTGGCTATGACAAGAAGGGCGAGATGCACTACAACGTCATCAGTGCGTTCATCAAGAGTATGCGCGGCAGTGATGCGACGGCGGCGTTGTATTATCTGGCCCGAATGCTCGATGCCGGCGAGGATCCAAAATTCATTGCCCGTCGCATGGTCATCTTTGCCTCCGAAGACATCGGCCTCGCTGGTAATGGCGCCCTCGGTTTGGCCGTCAGTTCATTCGATGCCGTCGATCGCGTCGGTATGCCCGAAGCGAAGTATATACTCTACCACGTCGCAACGGCACTTGCGAAAAGTAAGAAATCCCGCCAAACGACCAGCGCGATGTATGCAGCTGAAAGCTTAGCGAAACGCTATCCTGATGCACCGGTACCGCTCCATGTACGCAACGCCCCAACTAGCCTGATGAAAGATTTAGGTTATGGCAAAGACTATGAATGGCAGGCTGATTTCAAGCCGTCTCAGGGCTTCCTGCCAGACGACGTTCCCTACGACCCGATTATCTAGCGTTCGTTCAGCAACGCAGCCAACACACCGTTGGTCCAGCCGAACCCATCCTGCAGCGGATATTCGCCGCCGCCACCTAAGCCATGCCCAGCCTGGACATCGTATTTCTCAATCAGTTTGTGCTTTTCGGTAAATACTTTCATGTTCACCCGCATCCAGCGATGCTTTATCTCGTTCGCCAAGTCGTGGTGTCCGTAATGCCGCAGCCCTTCGATCGCCACCCATTGCAGCGGAGCCCAGCCGTTCGGCGCATCCCATTGTTGACCGTTGTGCGTCAACGTAGCGATAAGCCCCCCCTCTTTCAAGAACTCGCGTCTTAGCCGTTCGGCGACCCTGTCCGCCTGTGGCTTGGTGGCAATGCGAGCGTATAGGGGAAAGACTGCCGCCAGGCTTAACTGTCCAGTCGGCTCCTGGTGATGGAAGTTGTAATCCACGAAAAATCCCGCTGTCTCATCCCAACAGTACGCTTGGATGGCTCTCGCCCGGCGATCGGCCAGATTTTGGAACTTGCGCGCCAATAACGGGTTCTTAATGGCACGATAGCTCTCGGCGATGGTCGTTTCAAGTTGGTACAGCAGACTGTTCAGGTCGACCGGTACGATATCGGCCGTATGGATTGAGCGGATGTCATTCGGATCAAGGAACCAGCGTGAACTGAAGTCCCAACCGGACTCCGCGCCTGCCCGCAGGTGAAGGTATAGCCTGTCCGATTCACGACCACTGGCCTGCATGGCCGTCTCGACGTCCTCGTGCAATGACTCAGGACGTGGAGTCGTCTTGTTATCGTAGTAGCGGTTCAGATACATGCCGTTTGGCATCTCAACGACACGGGCATAGGCCTTGTGTTCCTGCTTGGCAAGCTTCAGCCGGCCCTTCATCCAAAACCGATACTCTGCCAGCATATACGGAAGATATTCGGCAAAGGTGCGGGTACGCCCTCGGTGCGAAGCCAATAATCTTACCATGTGTGAGAAGAATGGCGGCTGTGAGCGGCTCAAGAAGTAGGTCCGGTTGGCAGTCGGAATAAAGCCGAACTTACGAATCATAAACGCGTAATTTTTCATCATACCTTCGATCATCTTCCAGCGCTCATCGGCCGCTAAGCCGAGCATGATGAAATAGGAGTCCCAATAAAACTGTTCCGAGAAGCGGCCGCCCGGCACGATATACGGGTGTGGCAACGCGATGAGTGAACCGCGGTTCAGCCGGTTGCGACGCTCGAGCACGTCCCATAGCAGGTGGATATGTTCGCTAATGGTACGATGGGGGTCGGTCACGAATGCTTCTTTCGCCTTGTGCGGCGCGAACTCATAGAAGTGGCGACTGACGAACTCACGTAAATCGAAGTTCGGATCGTCCTTAGCTAACACGTACTCCTGTTGAATCGAATGCATTCGAGCTCGCGGTACCAGGTCGACGAACGTCTTGCCATCATCGTATATACGATTCTTTTGCACGGCAGCAAACAAGTCGCCCAGACCTTCGTCTGGACTCTTGCTGGTACGGACCAACGTGCCGGTCGTCGCGACCAGAGCCGATTTCAGCTTCTGGTCGCGCGGCAACTTGAATGGTATCTTACGCGGCATATACTACTAGTATAGCTATACCGCTTACGCTGAGTAAACTCCTATTCGTGGTGATCGGCGTCGTGCTCGTCATGAATCGCTTCATCATGATGCGATTCAGCCTGCTCGTCTCCATGTGCGTCGTGCTCGATATAGCCATGAACCAGTTGTGAAACTAGCCCAACTACAACGACCGCCCCGATGAGAATCGCCGTCTGTACGTTAGCCCACCGACGGCGCGGTTCGGCATGGATAGTCGGAATGATATCGCTGGTAGCGATATAGATGAAGAACCCAGCCGTGATTGCTAGCAGGATGTGCTCACTTAAGGAAAGTGCATCTCCGAGCCCGAACACCAACGCTGCACCGATCAGTGTGGCCACCGCGCTCAATAGGTTGACCAGCAATACTTTACGTCGAGCCATTCCTTTCGAAAGCAGCAATCCGAAATCACCAAGCTCCTGCGGAATCTCATGGGCTGCGATCGCGACAGTCGTCACGACACCGACTGCCGGGCTCACGAGGAACGCGGCACCGATAGCCAGGCCATCGATGAAATTATGGAGCGTGTCACCGATGATAATCAAGGCCGAGTTACGGCGATGACCGCCCGGCGTGTGTTCTTCTTCATGATGATGGTGAAACCAGCTGAGGCTACGCTCTAACACGAAGAATACGATTAATCCGACAAGTGCGTAGGTAAACACATCCCTCGCGTCTCCCAGCTCAATCGCTTCAGGCAGTAGGTCGAGGAAGGCCGCGGCCAATAATGCCCCAGCCGCAAGCGGCACGGCAAGCATTTGTAGCGTTCGTGTTCCGCGCTTGCCATAGAGTAAATAGATGCCGCCAAGCAGCGAAATAAGACTGCCGAGGGTTACGGCAGCAAGTAATATAAGCCAATCGCTCATATGGTTTTATTCTCCTTATGTGGTGTGGCACCAGGTGCCGGTTTTAGATATCAAAATTGAATAGTCAAAGGTAAGTGTAGGTATAGTATACCATACGATCGACGATGGCCTTAGGCTTTGGCGGCGCGTTTACGTTCGTTGGCTTCGAGGAAGCGCTTACGGAGTCGAAGATTCTTTGGGGTGACTTCAAGCAGTTCGTCGTCGTTCAGGAAGTCGATTGATTGCTCGAGGCTAAGGTCGGTAAATGGCGTGAGCTGCACGACGCCGTCGCTGCTACTCGATCGCATATTCGTGAGATGCTTTGCTTTACAGACGTTGATTTCCATATCTTCCTGGCGACGATTGAGCCCGACGATCATACCGGCATAGACTTCCACGCCTGAGCCGATATACATTTCACCGCGAGCTTCGGCGTTTTGCAAGGCATAGGGCGTGGTCGTACCGGCTTCGAACGCGATTAACGCGCCGCCGCGGGTACTCTGCAGTTTCGGCCCGACAGGCTGGTAGCCATGCGGGATGCTGTTCATAATGACCGTCCCCTTCGTCGCGGTTAGCAGCTGGTTACGTAGCCCGATGAGT
>Ga0100388_10000612_pt1 | contig 32648 bp, 26 predicted proteins | sample CryGeymeta201512_FD_81536 | JGI IMG/M metagenome (GOLD analysis project Ga0100388, IMG submission 81536) | Groundwater microbial communities from Crystal Geyser aquifers in Utah, USA - Crystal Geyser metaG 2015-12 | ecosystem: Environmental > Aquatic > Deep subsurface > Groundwater | place... | reverse complement strand
TAAGTGGTGGGGCAAGTAGCTAATTGTGGCTGTAAGTCGGGAATGTGGATGTAGCCAGAGTAATTTTGTATAATTGTTCTGACATCGTTCACGATGTCCCGCCTTCGTCCGCCGTAGCGGACTTCGGCGGACAATGTCCGCCAAGAAGTTCGCGAAGGAGGATTACAAATAAATGTTTTATGTGTATATTTTAGAATGTTTCGATAATAAACCATATATTGGTTGTACGAATAACTTGGAGGAAAGATTAAATCGTCATAATAAAGGGGAAGTTCCAGCAACAAAGAGTAGATTACCTGTAAAACTTACAACTTACTTTGCATTTTCGGATAAATATAAAGCTTTTAATTTCGAGAAATATTTAAAATCTGGTTCTGGTAGAGCTTTCATAAATAGGCATTTAGTGTAATATAAAAATAGTGTTAATAAGCCAAGCGTTCAAACAGTTGTAAAAATAGCTAACGGGCTTGGTATTACAATTGATAGTTTAATGAAATAGATTATGCAACAAACAAAACAACTTTTAACAATAAAAGAAGCGAGTGTTTGGGCAAGCGATTTTTTAAAGCGCGAAATTAGCGAATCTAATATTTCATACCTTGTCCAATACGGAAAAGTAAAAAAACACAACGGAGGCAATTCCGTTTTTGTCGAGATTGATGATTTGCAAAAATATTATGAATCATATAACGGAAATCGTGAGCTTGATTGGAAAAAAAAGCTCGGAAACGACCTTAATTGGGCATTATCCTTTGATAACCTGAGAGAAAAAGACACAACTAAACATGTCCATCGGTTGCACCCTTATAAGGGCAAATTTATTCCACAACTTGTTCAATATTTTGTCGATGAACATACAGATAATTTCAAAAAGAATATCTATTTTAAAAAAGGCGATATTATTCTTGATCCATTTTCAGGCTCAGGGACTACGCTTGTTCAAGCCCATGAAATGGGAATCAATGCAATTGGTGTTGATATTTCTCAATTTAATTGCATGATAACGGAAACAAAATTACTCGATTATGATTTACCGGCTCTTGAGAATGATGTAAAAAAATTAAGGCAGGCAATCGCAAACTATGAAGATGATAGCAATATAACCACTTTTGAAAATGAATTGTTGGCCAAAATGGCGGAGTTCAATAATAAAAATTTTCCAAGTTCGGAATTCAAGTATAAAGTTCAAAAAGGCCAGATAAACGAAAAACAATATTCTATTGAAAAAGAAAAAGAGTTTTTAAAAATTTATAACGATCTTGTTAAAAAATATAAGATTGAGCTAAATCATTTTACTGCAAAAAACTTTTTAGACAGGTGGTATATCGCAAATGTTCGGAAAGAAATTAATTTTGCCTTTGAACAGATTAAGAAGATTAAAGATGTTAAAAATAAAAAAGTTTTAGCTGTAATTTTGAGTCGGACTATACGATCATGTCGAGCGACTACACACTCAGATTTGGCAACTCTTAAAGACCCACAAATTACAACTTATTACTGCTGGAAACACAAAAAAATTTGTAAGCCTCTTTTTTCGATAAAAGCATGGTTTGACAGATATGCCATAGATACAGCAAATCGTCTAAAATATTTTTCTAAATTGAAAACCGATTCTCATTTTGCTGTTCTCCCGACAGATTCTCGTACGGTTAATATATTTTATGAAATAGAAAAGAGAAACAAAAAGTTTGGCGGGATATTAAAAAGACAAAAAATTAAGGGTATTTTTACTTCCCCTCCTTATGTTGGGCAGATTGATTATCACGAGCAACATGCTTACGCTTATGATCTTTTTGGTTTTAAGCGTCAAGACGAAAAAGAAATTGGTCCATTATTTAAAGGGCAGGGTTTAGAAGCAAGAAAATCTTATGTGGACGGTATTACAAGTGTCTTACAAAATTGCCGACAATTTTTAGCTGATAATTTTGATGTCTTTCTAGTTGCCAATGATAAATATAATCTTTATCCTACAATCGCAGAGCAGTCAGGGATGAAGATTGTAAATCAATTTAAAAGACCAGTATTAAATAGAACCGAAAGGAATAAGTCGCCCTATTCGGAAATAATTTTTCATTTAAAGGATAAATAATATGGCATTATCAAAAAATTTAAAAAACGAAGTTTACCAGTTTCTTAAAGATAAAATTTTAAGAAAAATTGAGGAATACGATTTGAGTGACGAGGACTCAGCAAAACCTTTCCAATATGCTCTTTTTACAAAAAAGGGCTACTTGGCAAAAGGTTTTATACACGGTTGCGAAACCGCGCTCGGTAATTGGCATGAATCAATTGCAAAAATTATTGCCAAGGAAAATTTCAAGATAGCAAAAAAATTGCAGGGAACTGAAAAATTGGAGGGAAAAATAACCAATGATGCACAGAGAACTTTTGAAAATATACTCAGCGATCTTGATAGTGTAAAAAGAGAGCCTAACCATAAAAAAGAATCAGAAGAGATTTACAGTGCGAGTCAGGGCAATAAAAATTCGGTTAATAGAATTCAAACAGTTGATTTATATCTTGAACGCGATAATGGCGAAGAAATTTACTTCGAAATCAAGGGACCGAAACCAAACAAGAACGAAATGAGAGCTGCAAAAAGAGATCTTTTGGAAATTTATGCGATTAAAGCAAAAGAGGGTAAGAAAGTAAAAATATTTTTAGGCATGTATTATAATCCATATGCACCTGAGGAATACCAACGCTGGACATGTATTAAATTTTTTGACAAAGGAAATGATTTTCTTATTGGAAAAGATTTTTGGGATTATCTTGGTGGGGTAGGTGCATTTGAAGATTTGATTAAAATTTACGAAGAAGTTGGAGAAGAAATCAGACCGGAATTAGAAAAGAAATTTAAGAAGATAATTGAAACAAAAATAGATTAAAAAGAATTTGCCGCCGGTGTTAAAATTCAGTAGAATTTTAACGAAAGCCACCGAATAAAAACTTGCCTGCCCGTCCGAAGCTGAAAGCGAAGGCGGGAAATCGTCCTTTCCGCTCCGGTTCAAGGCGAGGCGAGTGGAAGGGGGGTCTGGGGGGAATTCCACCCGCTGAGCCAATCGGTCGCAAAATCAGTTCGAATTTTTTCAAATACACACCGCCAATTGGGAAATGTCTTTGTTGGCCCGTCCTCCCTACCTCGCCTGCGGAAGCGACCCTTTCGAATTGAAAAACTGCCAAAGAACCTGAAAAAATATCGTCTCGAACTTCATTTTTTGTTTGCTTGTGTCCAGGACGCGATAGATACCGTACACTTTGATAACCTATAAACCCATCCCAAAACTACTTCTAGTTGAAATTTTCCTTTAGATAAAACAAAATTAGGGCAGCCTCTGAAGGGAGGTGCTGCCCTATGTATGATATTAACAAGTTAATACCACTTAGACAATTTAATCTTCTTTTGGAATTGCTGCCTTCTCCTAAAGCTAAGAAAACTGGAAGACCAAAATGTGAAAAAGAAGCTCTGTTAAAAGGAATTCTTCAAGTATTGATTCTTGATGTTCCTTGGAAGAAGATTTATCCCTGTGGAGCATCTGCTTCTTCTTGTCATCGGTATTTTACAGAGGTACAAAGGAGAGGAAACCTCCATTTGATTTTTACTTGCTTGAGCAATAGAAAAACCAATATTGAAGAGTGTGCTTTAGATACCGATACTATCAATTCTTTTCGGTTTAAATCGTTAACTGGATGGGATGGGAAACATAAAAAGATTGGAACTAAGGTTTCATTATTAGCGGATAAAAATGGATTGCCTGTGGATGTAGAATTTGGCAAGGGGAACAAACACGACCTTAAGTTTGTGGATAAACACCTTCAAAACACCACCGGAACAAGAAAAAACATTCTTAATCTAGATAAAGGGTATACCTCAGCAGGTTTGAGGAGGAGTCTTCGTTCTTCAGGTACTTATGTAAATATGGAAATGAGACAGGGGGATTACAAGAGGAAGAAGGGTCCTAAATTCAAGTTCAAACAGGATAAATACAAAGTTAGATTTATGGTGGAAAGATGTTTCGCGTGGTTAGAGAATTTCAGGAGGATACGGTTAAGGAGGGAATACAAAATCACAATGTTTAAAGCCTTTGTTTATCTGGCTTTAATCATAATCTTAATCAGGAATTAGAGTTTTGGGATGGGTTTAATGACATTTATCTGGCGGATGGCGGATTTGAGTTTTAACATTTATAATAGGTTTATGCACTCAATTTTAATTTTTGGCGGCAAGAAAATTGACCGAGAGCGGGAAATCCTCCGCGCTATACCTCCTAGCCCCTCAAATCACCCAGATATAAAAGTAATAAGTCCCGCTCTTAGAAAGGGCATCGGTATAAATGAGGCACGGGGGATTAAAAGTTTTTTACAAACAAAACCGCTCAAAATGCGGGGGAAAGTTGTTATAATAAGAAACGCTGAAACGCTTACTCTACAAGCTCAAAACGCTTTGTTGAAAACATTGGAAGAGCCTCCCGCAAATTCAAAAATAATTATTGAAACAAGAAACGAGAATAGGTTACTGCCTACAATAATATCCCGCTGCAAAAGAGTAAATTTAGGAAACAAGAACCTTGTGGACGAAAATTCTCCTGAACACAACGAGCAGGTTAAACTGTTCGTGGAGCTTTTAGAAGAGGGCAGGGGACAGAGACTGGATTTTATAGAAAAAAATAAGCAAAAAATTGCCAGCAAGGAATACGCAATGAATTTATTGGATATATGGGTTTCGGTTTTACGAGATAGACTGCTTCTAAATATGGATAATAATTCTGCTATTCTAAATAAACAAAACAAGGAGATTTTGGACAAATTAAATTTGGACAAATTAAATTTGGACACAAAGAAAATAGTAAGTCTCATAGAATTCTCACAGGAGTTAAAAGAGACCATACAAAATACCAATGTCTCGTCTCGCCTTGCTTTGGAATTATTTCTTTTGGAAGCTGGTTCTTTTGTTTTCCCCCCTTGAGATAAAGTAACCGGGATTGTACACACGATTGTACACACCGGGTGTGTGCACATTTTAAATTCCCCATTGAGGGGAATGTCTCATTTTGATAAAATACCTTCGTATGGAAGAAAAAAACCCTGCAGACCAATATAACGCCGAGCAAATTCAAGTGCTGGAAGGGCTGGAGCCGGTAAAAAAAAGACCCGGTATGTACATTGGCTCAACCGACCAAACCGGCCTGCATCATCTGGTTACAGAAATAGTTAATAACGCCGTGGACGAGGCGCTGGCTGAATTTGCGAGCGCCATAACTATTATCTTTCACAAAGAGAACTTTACTACCGTTATAGACAATGGACGAGGCATTCCAACCGACATAAAAGAAGGCTACGGTATTTCCGCTTTGGAACTTGTTATGACCAAACTTCACGCAGGGGGAAAATTCGGAAGCGGGGGCTACAAAATTTCTGGGGGCCTGCACGGCGTTGGCTCCTCTGTAGTAAACGCCTTGTCCGACTGGATGGGCATAATAGTAAAAAGAAACAACAGCTTCTTCGTTCAAGAATACCACTTAGGAATTCCTAAATATAAAGTTTCGGAGCATAAAAACTTAAACGAGATAAAGCTGGAGTACCCTTATCCAATTGCCGCAGTCCAAGCGCTGAAAGATGAAAAAAGCGGAACTGTGGTTTCCTTTAAGCCAAGCCCCCAAATTTTTGGCAATTGCAAAATAAACCCTAAAACTTTAACCGAGCAGTTTAGAGAATATGGGTACTTAACTGCTAAGCTCCGATTTGACATAGAGGACGAGATAGGAAACACAAAAAATATTTTCTATTTTGAAGGAGGAATTAAATCTTTTGTAAGAGAATTAAACCGGCGAAAAAAAGTTCTAAACGAGATAGTTTTCTACACCCACAAAAAGTATGAAGATATAGATATTGAATGCGCTTTACAATATAACGATTCCTTCTCCGAAAATACGCTCTGCTTTGCCAATAACATTAAAAACCCCGACGGCGGAGCTCACTTAACCGGCTTTCGCTCCGCTTTAACCCGAACAATAAACGACTACATAAAAAAGAACAACTTAATAAAAGATAAAAATTTCTCGCTTAACGGCGAGGACTTAAAAGAGGGTCTAACCGCTGTAATTTCGGTGAAACTTGATTCCCAAAAACTTCAATTTGAGGGTCAAACTAAAGGAAAACTGAGCAATTCCGAAGCTAGGATAGCGGTGGAGACTGTGGTCAAAGAAGCGTTAGATTTATACTTGGAGGAAAATCCAAAAGAGGCCGAGCAGATTATTTCTAAAATTTTTCTTGCGGCAAAAGCAAGGCTGGCGGCGCGGGCGGCAAGGGACGCGGTAGTTAGAAAAGGCGCCTTGGAAGGAACTACTTTGCCCGGGAAACTTGCGGACTGCAGGGAAAAAGACCCTTCTAAATCCGAGCTTTTCATAGTGGAAGGAGACAGCGCAGGCGGACCCGCAAAACAGGGAAGAAACAGAGAAACCCAAGCTATCCTGCCCTTATTTGGAAAAATTTTAAATACCGAAAGAGCGCGGCTTGACAAAATTGTTAAATCAGATAAACTTAAAACCCTAATTGTGGCTTTGGGCGGAGGAATTTCGGACCAATTTAATATTGAAAAGGTAAGGTACCACAAAATAATTATAATGGCGGATGCCGATATTGACGGCGCGCATATCAGAACACTATATCTAACTTTCTTTTTTAGGCACCTTAAAAACATCATAGAGCAAGGGTTTTTGTATGTGGCAGTGCCTCCGCTTTACAAAGCTTCGTGGGGCAAAGAGAGAAAATATCTTTTAGATGAAGCGGAAAAAGAAGATTTCCTAAAGAATTTTTCTAACAAAAATGTTAATATACAAAGGTTCAAAGGTTTAGGAGAAATGAATCCCGATGAATTGTGGGATACCACAATGAATCCGGAAACAAGGGTGCTGAAAAAAGTACTAATAAACGACGCGCAGAAGGCGGACGAGGTTTTTGAAACTTTAATGGGAGAGGAGGTAGAGCCAAGAAAAAGATTCATCCAAACTCATGCTAAACAAGCTGAGTTGGATATCTAGCAAAAAACCATAAATCCGAATAAAGATGCATAATCTAAATTTATTGTTACCAATTTTAATATCTTTACCGGCAATTATCGCCATAGGGTATAGTTATTTCCTTTACAAGAGCATCTTAAAATTGCCAAACGGAACTCCCAAAATGAGGGAAATAGCGCAAGCAATTGAACTTGGCGCAAATGCTTACTTTAAGGCTCAATATAAAGTTATAGGCATTGTAGCTTTGGCGATTTTCGGGGTGCTGTTTTTATCTTTGGGGTATTTAACAGCGCTGGGGTTTTTACTGGGAGCGGTAGCTTCTGGACTGGCGGGTTTTCTAGGCATGACCGCCGCTGTAAAAACCAATGTTAGAACAGCGGAAATGGCAAAACAGGGCTTAGGAAAGGCTTTAACGGTGGCTTTTAAGGGCGGGGCGGTAACGGGTCTTTTAGTTGCTGGATTGGGCCTTTTATCGGTAACCGCATTTTATTTTCTCACCAAAAGTTTAGCAGGGCTGGTGGGCTTAGGTTTTGGAGGAAGTCTCATTTCGGCTTTTGCCAGAGTAGGGGGCGGAATTTTTACCAAAGCGGCGGATGTGGGAGCCGACCTTGTGGGAAAAGTAGAGCAGAAAATTCCAGAGGATGACCCGCGAAATCCCGCCGTTATAGCGGACAATGTAGGAGACAATGTAGGCGATTGCGCCGGGATGGCGGCTGACCTTTTTGAGACTTACGCCATTACTCTAGTATCTGCCATAATTTTAGGAACACTGGCTTTAAGAAATTTTAGGGGGGCAAACAATCTTAATATGGAAATTGCGGTAATTTATCCTTTAGTTCTTGGCGCGGTATCCCTTTTGGCATCTATTATTGGAACTTTCTTTGTAAAACTGGGCAAAGATAAGTCTATAATGAAAGCTTTATATAAAGGCTTAATAGCTTCCGGAATAATCTCTGCAATTTTATATTATCCGGTTACTGCTATTATGCTAAAAGGCATAGATACTTTTTCCTTGTATTTAACCTCTATAATAGGACTTGCCGTTACGGCGCTTATAATTGTAATAACAGAATATTACACTTCAAAAGATTTCAAGCCTGTAAAAAATATTGCCAAGGCATCCGAAAGCGGGCACGGCACCAATGTAATAGCGGGTCTTGCGGTTTCTATGAGAGCAACTTTTGCGCCTGTTCTTGTAATTACTGCCGCAATTCTAACATCATATTCACTGGCGGGGTTATACGGCATAGCCACCACCGGAATAAGTATGTTGTCGGTAGCGGGGATAATAATTGCGGTGGATGCGTTTGGGCCAATTACCGATAATGCGGGGGGGATAGCGGAAATGAGCAAACTTTCAAACAAAGTTAGGGAAGTAACCGATGCATTAGACGCGGTGGGCAATACCACAAAAGCTGTAACTAAAGGGTACGCCATAGGTTCGGCAGGGCTTGCCACGGTGGTTTTGTTTGCAAGTTTTACGGAGGAATTGCAGAACATAGGAAGAATTATAAAATTTGACCTTTCGGACCCTACAGTTATTGCCGGACTTTTTATAGGGGGCTCTCTGCCTTATTTATTTGCGTCCTTTTCTATGGAAGCTGTGTCCAAAGCCGCTGGAAGCGTTGTTAGCGAGGTGAGAAGACAGTTTAAGGAGATTAAAGGTCTTATGGAGGGAACCGCCAAACCCGATTATGCCAAAACAGTAGATATTGTTACCAAAGCGGCGCTTAAAGAGATGGTTATTCCAGTTTTAATTCCGGTTTTAGCGCCTATATTAGTTGGTAGAATTTTAGGGGCCACTGCCGTCGGGGGGTTACTTGTAGGCGCCATAGTTACGGGAATTTTTGTGGGCATATCTATGACCACTGGCGGAGCGGCGTGGGATAATGCTAAAAAGTACATAGAAACGGGAAAATTCGGGGGGAAGGGAAGTTTCGCCCACCAAGCCGCTGTTACAGGAGACACTGTGGGAGATCCTTATAAAGATACGGCGGGTCCTTCAATAAACCCGATGATAAAAATAATAAATATCGTAGCGCTTTTAATTGTAGGAACGGTAATATAATAAAAAATGGAGAATATAACTCTAGCTCAACCGGAACCGGAAAATACTGATAATAAAAAGGCTATTTTATCCACTCCAATTACAGAAGAAATGCAAAGAGCGTATTTAGACTATGCTATGTCTGTAATTGTTTCCCGCGCTTTGCCCGATGTTAGGGACGGGTTAAAGCCTGTTCAGCGAAGAATAATTTACGCTATGACCGAGCAGGGTATGACTGCTAATGCCCGTCACCAAAAATGCGCCGCGGTAATTGGGGAAGTACTAAAAAAGTATCACCCTCACGGAGATGTTTCGGTATATGATGCCTTAGCAAGAATGGCGCAGGATTTTACATTAAGATACCCATTAATAGACGGGCAGGGTAATTTTGGGTCGGTGGACGGCGACCCGCCAGCGGCAATGCGGTATACAGAATGCCGCCTTTCAAAAATTGCCGGGGAGCTTGTATGCGACATAGAAAAAGAGACCGTTCCTTTTACGGCTAATTATTCCGGGGACTATTATGAACCCATTCTTCTGCCAACAAAAATCCCCAATCTTTTATTAAACGGAGCATCCGGCATAGCCGTAGGAATGGCAACCAACATTGCGCCCCACAATTTGGGGGAAGTGGTTGATGGACTTTTGCACCTTTTGGAAACCGCCGAGAGTATTGAATTTAATAAATTTTCCTCCAAAGCCTCAATTGAGGATATTTTAAATTTTATTAAATGTCCTGATTTTCCAACAGGAGGAATTATTTACAATCAGAAGGACATAATTCAAACTTACGCTACAGGGCGGGGAAGAATAATGACAAGAGCCAAAGTTGAAATAGAAGAAAAAGACGGGAAATATGTAATTGCGGTTACCGAACTGCCTTATCAGGTGAACAAATCCGCCTTAATAGCAAAAGTAGCGGAGCTTGTTAAGGAGAAAAAAATAGACGGAATAAACGATCTGCGGGACGAGTCGGATATATCGGGTATGAGGATTGCCATTGGAGTTAGAAAAGATACGAAACCTCAAAGAATACTAAATTTGTTGTACAAACATACGGAACTTCAAAAAGCTTTTAATTCAAATATGGTGTCGTTAATAAACAACGAGCCAAAACTTATGAATTTAAAAACTATGCTGGAGGAATTCCTGAGGCACAGACAAGTGGTTATAACAAAAAGGACAGAGTTCTTACTCAAAAAGGCGCAGGAAAGGGAGCATATTCTGCAAGGTTTAAAGATAGCGCTTGACCATATTGAGGATGTTATAAAAACAATCCGCCAATCAAGGGATGCCGAAACAGCAAAGACCGCGTTGATGGAAAAATTTAAGCTCACCGACATTCAGGCGCAGGCTATTTTGGATATGCAATTAAGAAAGCTGGCGGCGCTTGAGAGAAAAAAGATAGAGGATGAGTTAAAGGAGATTGTGCAAGCAATTAAAAATTTTAAGGAAATTTTAGCAAACCAGCAAAAGGTAATGGATATTATTAAAGCGGAGCTGTTAGAGATTAAACGAAAGTACGCCGGCAAACGAAAAACTAAAGTGGTAAAAGGGGATATTTACGAACCGGAGGAGGAGGAATTTATTAAGGAGGAGGATGTAGTTTTAACACTAACGCAAACCGGCTACATAAAGAGATTAAGCGTGGAAACATTTAAGAAGCAGGGCAGGGGAGGAAAAGGCGTAAGGGGGTCGGAACTGCGGGAGAACGATACGGTAGAAAAAATTATAATATCCGATACTCATGATAAAGTGCTGTTTTTCACAAACACGGGAAAAGTTTATTCTTTGAGGTCGTGGGAAATACCGGAAGCTTCAAAAAACGCTAAGGGAACGGCTATAGTAAATTTGTTAAATTTGGGGTCCAAAGAATTGGTTACGGCAATCCTGCCCACACCTTCTACGCCTCCTATACCTTCTGCGCTTCCCACATTACTTATGGTAACAAGGCGGGGCATAGCTAAAAGGGTACGGTTATCAGATTTTGAAAACATCCGTTCTACGGGGATATTAGCAATAAAGTTATCCAGCGAAGATTCTTTGGGATGGGTTTTACAAACAACCGGAAAAGATGAAGCGATGCTGACTACGGCAGGAGGAATGTCCATAAGGTTTAAGGAAGAGGATGTCCGCATTATGGGCAGGGCCGCCGCGGGAGTTACAGGAATAAGATTAAAGCATGGTGATGAAGTGGTAGGCTGTACTGTAGTGGGGAAAAAAGACAGCGCGGAAAAAATGTGGCTTTTAGTTATATCGGAAAAAGGTTCCGGCAAAAAAACCTTGCTTTCGGAGTACAAGGTGCAAAATCGCGGAGGCAGGGGAATATTAACTTATAAAACCGGTAACAGCGTGGGCAAAGTTGTGGGGGCTTTTATGGCGAACGAGCAATCAAAGGACTTGTTAATAACTTCGGCGGGAGGGAAGGTAATAAGACTTGCCGTAAAGGAAGTGCCAGCGCTAAAACGACACACACAGGGTGTAAGGCTGATAAGGCTTTCAGAAAAGGACAAAGTAGTTTCCTTTATTGCTATATAAAGCTCAATAGGGGTCTGACCCCAAAGGGGTCAGACCCCTAAATACCTTACAGTAACAGCGGATATGAATGCACCAAATTTAGAGCTTGAGAACAATCTAATAAAGCAAGGGTATAAGATGATAGCCGGGGTGGACGAGGTGGGAAGAGGGCCACTGGCGGGACCTATCGTTGCTTCTGCAGTCATTCTTAATCTTAAAGGGTCCGACCCTTTAGGGTCAGCGCCCTATTTGTCTCTCATTAGGGATTCCAAGAAACTATCCCCAAAAATAAGAACCGAGCTGGATGTTAAAATTAGAGAAACCGCCCTCTCCATTGGAGTTGGCGTAGTGGAAACGGATGTTATAGACCGAATAGGAATAGGAAAAGCAAACAAGCTCGCTTTCCTTTTGGCGCTCGCAAACTTAAAGGTAGCGCCTACCTTTATTATTACCGATTATCTAAAACTCACTTCGTCGGATATCTGTTTATTTAGATTACTTAAGCTGCCTAGAACACCTAACATAACCCCCCTCCTTAAAAATCAAATGAACATAAAATTCGGAGATGCTGTTTCAATATCAATTGCGGCGGCTTCCATAATTGCCAAAGTACATAGGGACAAAATGATGGGTGATTTGCATACTAAATATCCCGAGTACGGCTTCAACAGACACAAGGGGTATGGGACTAGGGAGCATTTAGAAGCTCTTAAAATTTATGGACCCTGCGCAATCCATCGCAAAAGTTTCTCCCCGATAAGGCAATCAAAGTAGAGACCCAAACCTATTCTCTAATAGAATTAGAAAAAAAGGTCTGGGTCAGTTTTTGCAAACACAACCTTTAGTAGTAGGATTTTGCTACGAAAGCGATTGCCCGCCGCAAACCACAGTTCGGACATTTAACTGTGTGGGATTTCCCGGGCTGACAGGGGCTCTTGGGCACCCACACCATTCCACAACCCCAGCATGTCACCTGAACGAGCTCAATTGAAACAAACTGAGCTGGAACAGGATTTCCTTCAATATCACAATAGTAGCCACTTCCTCCTATCAATCCGCTCATTTTATTTTCTCCTTTCTAAAAATGCCCATTGTCCAAGACATACTATACACTATAGAGTATCATTTCTTGTGAAATTTTTCAAAGACCTCTTTTAGTTGTGGGTTGGTTAAGTGCGTATATATTTGCGTAGTTTGGATATTGGAATGGCCCAAAAGTTCTTGAACGCTTCGCAAATCCGCGCCTTTAGTTAACAAATCTGTGGCAAAAGTATGCCTTAAAGTATGAGGAGTAGCGTCAACGGAAATACCCGCTTTTAGGATATACTTTTTAACAAGCCTTTGAATGCTTCTCGCCGTTAATCTAAAACTTTCGCCGTCCGGGTCATTTACCTCGGGTAACTTCCCGCTATACCTCAAAAACAAGGGTTTATAGGAATCTTTCCTTAAAGAAAGATATTTCTTTAACCATATCACCGCCGATTCAGACAAATACACAACCCGCACTTTTCTGCCTTTTCCTATAACATTAAATTCTTTGCTTTCAAACGCATTTTTTACATCGTCAACATTTAGCTTTACCAGCTCGCCAACCCTTAAGCCTGTACTAAACAAAACCTCCAAAATAGCCCTATCTCTAACTCCGCTCTTCCTCTCAATATTTTGCACACTTAAAAACCTATCCAACTGCTCGTCATTTAAGAATTTTGGAACACGAGCTTCCGGCTTGGCAAGCCGAAGTTTAGCAATTTCTAAAACCTGCAAATTTTTTTCCACCGCTAAAAATTTTAAAAATGACCTTAACGCCACCAAAAATTCGTTTTGAGTAGAAACTTTAAAACTTTCGCGGGATTTTGAACTTATTCTGCGGTTTAAATTTATGCGGTAATCTTTTACTAAGTCTAAATTTATTTCACTTAAATCAACTATATCCTTTCCTAAATGCTTTTTCGCAAACTCCACAAAATCTCTTAAACAGTAATCGTACATCTTAATTGTGTACTGGCTCAAATTTCTTTCTATCTCGCTATGCTCCAAAAATTCAGTTTTTAAGGATGATATATTAGTCATTTTAAGCAGCAAAAATTGATTCTGGGGCATTTTGGAAGCCCAAAAATTCCAATCTTAAGTATAATAACAAAAGAAAGACTTGTCAACAATAAACGACATTAACATTGTAATAAAGGCTAAAAGGAGAAACAGGCGAAAGACAGTAGAGAGATACAAATTTTAATTATTTAGAAATGTTTAAATTTACTAAAATAAAATTTTCCGAGACACAAAATTGTGGAGCGGGGAACAGAAATACAGAAACCTGTGTTGTCGTATTATGTATATTTAACGACATTACATAGGGCGAGCAAGGCGAAAATAAAAAAATGAACAAATAATCGTAAAAGAGAATAATAGTTTCCTAGAAATTAATTTTACTTAAAATCTGATAATTTATTTAAATTAAATGAAAAGCGCTTATTAAAGAGTTCTTCTTATTATTGTCCGCCCCAAAATTAAAACACTTCCCACAGTTATCCACAACCCCACCCGCCAAAGCCACCTGTCTACAACACTATGACAATAACGACATCTTAAACTATGACAAATTTCCTATGGTGTTACCGCTTTCATGTCTAGCACCCTATAGTCAATACCGCTAACGCCCCCATAATATCCCCTGCCCACCCGTGCCTGCTATCCCACAATTTCTACGCCACTACTAAAATAACAAAGATAATAATTAAAATTAAAATGTATTCCAAATACATTTTTTTAGTTATTTTGTGCGAGGCAATATTCTCGCTAAGCCCAAGCAGAACATAAAAAGTGGAGCTGGCGGCAAGCGCCCTAAAAAACGCCTCTGTTGGAAAAAAGCTCAGTAAAGCCGCCATTTCAGAAACAAATATAGATATTATTAAAGGTTCAAAGAGATCCAAATTCTTTTTTCCAGCATCCTCCCCCACCCCAACTTTTTGCAACCAAAAATATTCTACACTCAATAAAAAGGTTACCGCAAAAACCGACGAAAAGTAAAAAATAAAAATATATTCAAATTTATATATTACTGTATAAGACAAGAAAGCGGCAAACAGTGTAGTTATATAAATAACCGTCTTACCCGCCCTCAATAGAGGAAAGGATTTATTCTCCAAAGAACATATCAACACTGTATTAACCGAAAGGAGAAGATAATAATAAAAAACCGAGAAAACAGCGCATAGAGCCAACTTAAAAGGCAGATTTATAAGCGGGAATTTTATAAATACAAAATAAGTGCTTGCAAGATAAACTAAAGGCGCCAAAATTCCAATCCATAAAAGCTTTGCGCCAAAAACCCTAAAAGCCAAAACCAAAGTTAGAGCAGATAAAGAAAGCAACAAGAAAACCTGCGTTGCGCTGGGAAAAAATGCCACAAAGATTAACGATACCAAAAATAATGCCGTTGCCGTTATTAAACTTATTCTTCTACTTAATATCATATTTATACCTTCTTTCCGATTCTTAGGCAGTGAAATATCGCTAGCGCTAAAGCGTCTGCCGCATCATCGGGTTTTATTTTCTCTACAATGCCCAAATAATCAGCCGCCGCCTTTTGCATCTCCTGCTTGCCTGCCCTACCATAACCGGTAAGTTCTTTTTTTGCCTGCAAAGCTGTATATTCAAAAAATTCCGCCTCAAACTGTGCCGATAAAAGCATAACCACTCCCCTAGCCTGCCCAACGCTAATAGCCGTTTTGACATTGGTGTTAAAAAAAATCCTCTCTACCACTAGCGCCATTGGCTTATGGGCAGTAATTATACTGGATAATTCATTTTTTAATAAAAGAAGCCTTTTCGGCATTGCTAAATCGGGGGGAGTTCTAATACACCCATAATCCAAAAGTTCAATGCCGTTGCCATTTTTAGGGGGATTTTGCAGTTTTCTAACTAGTCCCCATCCTGTTGAAGCGGTTCCGGGGTCTATCCCCAAAATAATCATAGAAGTATTATACACAAAAAGGCCTGTACTCGCTTGCGAGGTTAAAAACTTGCGTTGGAATAAACCTCCTGTACATCATCGTGGTCATAGAGGGTTTCTAAAAGCTCCAAAACTTTATTTTTTAATTTCTCATTAAGCGGAATTGTAAAAGAGGGATTTTCGGGGCCCTTGCCAAACACATACGAAGCGCTGCCTACTTCTCCCAAAGACCCTTCATACCTGCTAAATATGTTTCTAATCTCGGCAGTGGTTCTGTTTCGGTTATCTGTTAAAACATCAACTAAAACCGCCACTCCGCCCGGGCCGTAACCTTCATACCTAATCTCTTCAAGCTCTTGGCCGTTAGAACCCGCTCCTGCGCCTTTAGCTATTGCGCGCTGAATATTTTCCTTGGGCATATTGGCGCTTCGGGCTTTTTCAATTGCCAAGCGAAGGGCTGGGTTAGAATCGGGGTCTCTGCCCTTTTGAGCAGCAACGGTAATAGCGCGAGCTAATTTTGTAAAAATCTGCGCCCGTTTTGAATCGTTTGCTCCCTTTTGTCTTTTAATGTTTGCCCATTTAGAATGTCCGGACATGCTTTCAATAATTTTTAACTTAAAATCGCAATCTACACTTTCTCCGACCATTCAATTGTACACCCCCAGGGTTATCTTACCCAGTTGGTACAAGCTTAAGAGCTGACATCAAGTAACTCCGCGGGTCTTCAAAGATTTCTGGGTGGCAAAATCTGAAGCAAAATTCACCCACGAGATATGGTAACTTGTCCACCGTGACATGATGATACATCCTTCGGATAAAGGTGCGCAAGACCCCAAATATTCCTTCGATCTCGCTTGTCTTTTCAAACTGAAATTTCTTGTGGATATCTGTTTCGTGTTTGACCGGCCACCAACTATCAATTCCGCGATAGATTCCTGCCCCATCGGTGCAGATAGTACTCTTGGGAGCAACATACCGTTGGAGAAACTCCCAAGCATCTTCTCGCGCCGGATGGGGATGAGGTAGAGTGCGGTAGACCAAGTTTCTGGTTCCGATTTCTTTACCCATAAAGAGTGTTCTCCCGTTTCGCCTCCGAAGTATGCTTCATCTAATTGGATAATCTTTCCCAAAGTATTCTCCTCTTCGGGAAGATGACTCCGAAATCGATCAAACCAAAGTCGGACTGTTTTTTCGGAAAGTTTGGTTAAAGCCATTGTCTGTTTAACTGGAACTTGAGAAATCCAACACCAGAGAACAAACCAAAAGATTTCCAACCCCAACTTCATATTAGAAAGCCAAGTATGAGAAAGAAGCGAGAATTTTGTCCGACACTTCCGACAGCGATACCTTTCTCCATACCGAACCACATTCCGTGACTGGCAAACCGGACAAAACATATGAGTTCCAAACACGGCTTGACGGATATTTTTCTGTATCTGTGTTTCTGATGGTATTTGATTGAGTTGATACATGTTCCTCATCTTACCAAATCTTGTACCAACTCGTATTGATTACCCCACCCCCCCACCTATTGACATTCAAGTTAATTAAAGTATATTTTACTTATGCAAAATACTCCCGCTCTTGAACAGCAAGCGGTAAAGGCGGCGTTGAATAAAGAGTGGTACAAAGCCATAGGTCTGAACGACCAAATCTTAAAAGAAAAAGGCGACGATGTGTACGCTCTAAACAGAATGGGACGGGCTTATGCCGAAATCGGGGATATTAAAAAGGCTAAAGAATATTTTAGAGAAACCTTAAAGCACGATCCCATAAACCAAACGGCGGAAAAGAATTTAAGAGCGCTTTCCAAATATGCCGGGCAGGCAAAAACCATTAAACTCAACGATTCAGAAAAAAAGCTTGACTTTGTTATAGAACCAGCCATCACAACAAAGGCTCTAATTAAATTCGTTCAAAAATATGACGCAAACTTTTTTGAAGTAGGCACAAAATTTACAGCGACTATGGACAAAGGAAAATTAAGCTTTTATATTGAAAAGGACAAAGTAGCGGAAGCCGAAGGAAAAAGCGGCAAGGAACTGGAGCAAAAACTTAACAATTCATGGAAAGGAACGGCAACCCTTTTAATGGCTAAAAGAAAGCATGGCATTGTGCTCTTAAAAAGCCCCGTACCAGTTTTTAAAGACAAAAAGCAGGATATAAGACCATACACCAAACACGAACGGCTGGAAGAAATCGAACTGGAACTTCCTAGTGAAGAGGAATAAAACCCATAAATTCGCCCATCCAAAATAAAATCTATTTCCGATTGTAATAGGGGTCTAACCCCTTTGGGGTCAGACCCCTAAAGAGGTGGCAAGTAAAACCTTAAATGCACCCTGCTCTCTAAGCCTTCATCACAACGAGAACCGACAAACACAAAAAAACCCTTTGACCTCGGGGGTTAAAGATTTACGATGCTATCTTAAATCATCGTCTTTAAGCGCCACAGAAGAACCTCCTTTAGGCTTTTCCTCGCTTAAACTCATTGCCGACTCCTCTCTTTTGGTTTCTTTTTTTGCTTTAGGCTTTTCCTTTTTTGGCGCTTCTTTAGTCTTTGCCGCAGGCACAGGCACAGACACAGGCGCAGGCGCAGGCGCAGGCGCAGGCTTTTTTTCCTCCGAAACCGCTTTTTTCTTTTCTTCCTCCGGTTTTGGCAAAACCGCTCCGCTTTCCTCTTTTTTAAGCTGTTCTATAGCGGCGAAAGGCGCAGTTTTGTTGTTCTCCGAAACAACTGCCATAACTTCCTGCCCTTCCTTAAATCCAAAATGTTCCACCGTTCTATCCAAAACCTTATAGCTGCCTTCGCTTGTTACCGCCGCCCAGCGGCCCTCTTTTTTAACCAAGACTCCCGGAACTTTCAATCGTTTAACCCTTTGTACTTGCTTAAATACCAATCCCCCACCCTCTTCAATTCTCTTTAAGGTATCCCCGTACACCAACTCCGATTTGGAAGCATAGTTTTGGGGTACAGGAAATTTTTGGCCTTTTTCCGTTACCATATTTTCGCCGTCGTAGGTTCCAATTATTCCCGGTATATTAACTGTTCTTCCAACCCCGGGCATAGAGGTACCAAAAGAACCCGATACCCTCTCCAGCTCGTTAATAAGCTGTTTAGTTAAATTCAAAGAGTTAATGGACGCGTTTATAGCTTGATTAACAAGCTGTATCTGATTTTTTATGCTTTTACTAAACAAAAATATCACCCCCTTCTTTTAAACTCTGGTATCTAATCGTTTAGGATTTAACCTTATCTCCCCTTCCTCCGCCGGCTGCTGGGTTTCCATTGCTTTTTTTTCACGGTGCTCTTCCGCAATAGCCATCCCCAAATCAAACGGCCGTTCAATCCAAGCCTTTATTTTAGCCTCCACCTCTAAATAATTCGTGCCATATTTTCTTCGGCTTGCGTCAATAACTTTATCTTTGTTATTCGTATACTCCTCCTTTGAAGGAGGGGGCAAAGACGCCCCCGAAAACGGCGCGCTTGTCATAGCGTCTATCATAAGCTTTACATAAAAATGAAACTTTTCCAAAGTAATCAAATCATTCTCCTCAAAAACCGGCGCAAACTCCGGCGCTAGAACCGCCGCATCCTGCGCGCCTAAAGTTAAAGCTACGATAGTGCCCACATTTCCAAAAATAGCGTTTTGAATAGGCTCCGACAACTGCGCCGTATATTGATGCGTTAAATGCAAAACGAAACGATATTTTCTCGCTTCGGACAAAATATCCGCAAACGAGTCCGACGCAAAGTTTTGGAATTCATCTATATACAAATAAAACGGCTGCCTTTCCTCCTCAGGCATATTCACCCTTTGGACCACTTCAAAAAACAAACGGGACACCAAAAGCGAACCAAGCAAATAAGCGTTATCCTCCCCAATTTTTCCTTTGGACAAATTCACCAAAAGAATCTTTTTGTTATTCATAATATCCTGCAAATTTATAGTAGAATTTCTCTGCCCTAAAATATTACGCATTGTGGAGGCGCTTAAAAACCTGCCCACTTTATTTTGTATAGGAGACAACGACTCCGTTATAAGGGATTGATTGCCTTTCATATCTCTAAACTCCTTATTCCAATACTCTTTTATGATAGGGTCTTTTACCTTATGAACAATATAGTTCTGATAATTTTTATCCGCAAAAAGGCGGGTAATGCCAAGCATCGTGGTACCCGGCACATCCAGCATAGTTAAAATAGCGTTATTCAAAAGGTACTCAAGACGGGGACCCCAAGAGTACCCAAATTGTTTAGAAAAGGCGGCCAAAAGACCCGATGCCATAAGGTTTTTTTGGCTGGGGTCCGCGCATTCCAACATATTTAGACTCACCGGATATTGGTAATCCGAAGGGTCAAATAGCACTACATCTTCAACGCGGTCATCTGAAACATTATTAAGCACAAAGTCCACCAGTTCCCCATGCGGGTCAATAACCCCAACTCCAAATCCTTTTCGCATATCCTGAATTATCATATTTTTGAATATGGTGGATTTCCCCGTGCCTGTTTTTCCAACCAGATACATATGGCGGTCGCGATCGGCGTTATCGTTTCTTATGCCAAATTTAACTTTTTTATCCCTAAAAGTGGTAACGCCGAAATAGGTGCAGTTCTCAGTAGGCAAATTTAGCGGGGGTTCTCCCCTGCTTGCTAAAGTCCATGAAATATTAGGGGTGTCCACTTTTGATGAGGGTAAATGAAAAATTGATGCGAGCTCCTCCGTGTTTAACAGCGCAATTTTGTCGGTGTGCAAGGTGCGCTTTTTAAAATCGTCCTTTATTTTCATTAAATCATCCCCCCAATCGGCGCTTTTTAGGCTGTTTAAGCTTGAGGTGGAAAACTGGCGGAACGACGCTGTTACTCCTCGGATAATGTTTTCCAACCGGTCCCTATCTTGCGCGAAAGCGGCAATTTTTATCTCCACTTCAAACCCCATTTTTGAAAGTTTGTTCCCTATTGCTTCAAGTTCAAGTTCTTTATCGCTTGAGAGCTTTGGCGCGCCGGACAAAGGTTTGGGGACAGGCAAAGGCGGAGGTTCGTTTGCAACCACCCTTTTTGGCACTTCCACAAAAACAATGGACAAAATTTCTGAAAAGGCGTCTTTAATAATTTCTTTTAGGGACAAGGTTACCGCTTTGGTACCTTCGGTAATTATTTTTATGTAATCATAGCCAGCCTCCTGCCAACCGTCGGGGATAGGGCGAACCAAAAACTGCAGCCATACTTCCTCTTTGTCGGCGACATCGCTCAAAGCGCTTGTTATGGCCGCCAGCGGGTCAACCTCAAAATCTCTAAAAGTTTTTATGGGAAACATTAAATCCTTAGATAAAATAAAATGTCCGCTGCGGGAAAAAGAAGGCACGGAAGAATCCGCAAAATCTCCGCTTTCGGTAATTTGGGCGTCGGGATATTGGGCATAAATCTGGCTCTCAACAAAACCGCGGATATGCTTTGGAACGGTACAGTAAAAACTTATACCGTCTTTGGTGGCGGCTATTTCAAAAGACACATGCTCCTGCTCGCCGGCATCTTCGCGCAATAAGCCGTGCAGGGAGGAAAAAAGCTGTTCGGCGGCAAGAGGCGCCGCTTGAAGTTCGGTATGTTTTTCAAACTGCATTTTGGGAACGCGGATATGCAAAGTTATGTTGTCAAATTCCACAAGCGAGGGCAGCCGCCTTTTTTTAAGAAGCTTAAATACAACAAAGGCGACCGCAGCGCCTATAAGTATGGCTGTAAAAACCAAAACCGTTCTCTCCATAGATTGCAACCTGTCCTTCCTCCCTCTCTACATTACACATAACATATTATAGAAACAGTTCCCTCAAATGTCAAACGATTGTGGGGTCTGACCCCATCCGCCATAAATAAATTCAAAATTCAACCTTCAAATGACAAATCAAATTAAAAGTTCCAATGTCCAAAACATCTGGATTTTAGGTTTTAGGGGTCTGACCCCAAAGGGGTCCCCCAAAGGGGTCTGACCCCTATAACTTTTTCAAGTAGATATGTCATATGAGTACCACTTCGGAAGTGGTACTTATAAGTGGTACTTGTACCTCGCTCAGCAACAGCAAAAATACAAGCGCCGAGCTATTTTGGCCCGGCGCTTAAAGAAAGGAGAGAGAGACTTAATGTGTATTCTTTCACAGAATATTTCCAATGTCAAGCCCCAAAATTACCACCACATCCCCTCTTAAAAACATAGTGTCTTCATCTTTTACCACCGCCCTATCTTTCACTGTAGGTATCCCAAACATACCGCTTAATTTTTGGACGGTTTTAGAAAAAGGGTCGTCTGCCGCTAAAAAACTTTCATCATATTTTTTTTCAGTATTGCCCACATCCAGCAAAGTTATCCCGCTATTCTCCACCACCCTGCCGCCCCATCCAGCAAGACCGGAAATCTCCGCGCCGTTTAATACCAAAACTCTAAAATTTTCCTCGCTCACAAAACCCGCTAAAATATAGTTCTTCCAAAAGCCGTCAAAAAGCTCTTTATCCATAAAAGACTCGTTATCCAGCTCAAAAATCTTAACACTCTCCGTATCCGCCCCCCTAACAAAACCTAAAACCCTAAAAATTTCCGCCACACTCAAATTGGTTCTAACAAAATTTCTTAAAAATTTAACAACCGACGGGTTTGTATAAAGTTTAAGAGCGGTAACGCTTTTTCTAATATCCCTTAAATTAACCTCCCCAAACATTTTCCCCACTTCCAAAATACCGGCCTCATCCACCAAAACATAGGAATCTAAATACAAAGCCGTCTGCTTAAAAACGCTTTCCTGAGAAAGTTTTACACTTCCTGTGAAAAAAGCGTGAGCCAAGTCCCCTTCCCCATACCTTTGCGCAAGTTCGATGTCTGCAAAAATAGGTAATTTAACCAAAAAATATCCTTGATTTTGCGGGTCCATTCTTAAAATATAAGCGCTTTTCAGGCGCGCGGGCGAAACAGCCACCTTATCCACTACCAAAAAGAGGATATTAATATCCTCTTTTCCCATCCACTCTTTGTTTTTATCAAACGCTCCAGAATTTGCGGAAATAAGCGGCGCTTTTGCGAATTTATAAAGAGAAAAAGAAGTCAAAAGGAAAACTGTTAAAACAAGGGACGACGCCGCAAAGAACAAAAGGCGAATTTTTCTTTTTACCTTTCTTGCGGCTTTAGACCTTCTCCAGCTAAACCCCTTTTTTCTTTTAGTGGCTATCTTTTTTGATTTTCGGGCAGAGCGAATCGTCATGTGGTCATATCTCAATCATTATTGTATACACCAAACTATACAGCGTCAACTTTTAATATTTGCGCTCATCTTCAAAAATCTCCATTACATTTTCTATCTGCTCTTTCTCAGCGCCCAATAAAATAAGCGCTTTTTGCGCCAATTCCCTTGCCGCCGCCTCCTCAGGCTCCACCACTTCTTTAACTCCCTCAATCACAAAATGCGCCGCTTCGTTTTCGCTGTGAACCCGTATAACAATTTTTATGCCGGGGTTCAAACGACGGGCTATTCTTAATATATGCTCATTCTCACTTTTCCCCGGCTTAGCTATAATTAAAATTCTCGCCTTTTCCAAACCCGCCAATCTTAAAATATCCTCATCCTCCGCATCCCCAAATATGTTTGCCGTTCCCCTGTTCCGCAGGTATTTTAAGTTTTGGTAGTTTATGTCCACCACCACATAAGGGTACTTCGCCAAATCCAAAATGCGCGCCGCCGCCCGCCCAACTCTGCCGTATCCAATAATAATGGTGTGCCTTCGCATTTCTTTTAATTCGTCTCTAGGCGCATAAATTGCCGCTTCATCCAATCTTATAAAAATCCTCTCATACATTTTTGGCAGTTTAAGTTTGGTTATTTTTCTTATTTTGTTATAAAACGCGTCCATCTTGTTAAACAAAAACGGGGTTAAGATAATGGTCGCTACCGCCGATGATATTATAACTTGAAAAGTACCGCTATTTAGCACATTTTTGTCAAGGCCTATTTTTGCTAAAATAAAGCTAAACTCGCCAATCTGCACCAGCCCAAGCCCCACAAAAAAAGCGATTTTAGAATGGTACCCCATATACAAAACAAGCCCAAAAACCACCGAGAATTTTATTATCAGAATAAGAAGAGAAACCGCAAGTATAAGAGGGATATGCGCGTATAAAAATTTAATATTTACCAAAAACCCAAGAGCCGTAAAAAACACCGCCGCAAAAATATCCCTCACAGACTTAATTTCGGAAAAAACCTCATCGTTCACTCCAGACGCCGCCAAGCAAACTCCCGCCAAGAAAGCGCCCAAAGCAAAGGACAAGCCAAGCGCCAAAGCGCCGAGGGCAAAAAGAACACAGAACACAAAACTTAAAAGCGTCATTAGTTCCCGATTATGCAAAAGAGCCAGCCTCACAAAAAGTTTAGGCGCAATCTTTCTGCCGATAATTAAAACCAGATAAAGAACGATTAAAGGTTTGAGCAGTATTATAATTCCGCTCTTAAAAGATAGTTCCGCTCCCGCAAATAAAGGCAGCATTGCCATTACCGGCAAAACAGCGATGTCCTGGATAATAAGCCAACCCAAAAGAATTTCGCCCTGCAAAGAGTTAAGCGCTCCTCTTTCGGCTAGAATTTTAGCAACTACCGCGGTGGACGAAAAAGCTATTAACAAAGCAACAAAAGTAGATTCTCCTCTTGAGGTGTGAAGCAGTTGAGGAAGAATTAAAAATCCAAGCAAAGCGCTCATAATAATTTGCAGGATGCCCCCCAAAACAGCTATTTTATAAACCGAGCTTATCCGTTTAATAGAAAATTCTAGACCTAGGGAGAAAAGGAGCAGAGCGATGCCAAGCTCGCCAAAAAAGGATATAACGGAGGACTGCATAAAATTTTGGCTTGGGATATTGCCCAAAATAACACCTGCAAGCAAAAACCCCACCACCAAGGGCTGCTTTAAGCGGTAAGCGACAATACCGCCAATTAAAGCGGCGAAAAGGATTATGGACAGCTGAACAGCGATATCAAACATTGATTTCTTTTAAGTCCTGCCTAATTTTGCCTCGTACTCCACCCATTCTCCTTTCTCCGGATGCTTAAATCCTATTTTTTCGGCATGCAGGAGAAGGCGCGGGCACCATTTTAAATCCTCTTTATACCTTCTCTTATTCAAGTATACCTTATCACAAACTACCGGACAATTAATTGCGGCTAAATGGACACGAATTTGATGCGTGCGTCCTGTTTTTGGGATACACCGCAGTAAAACATACCCATTCACTTCTTTTGCGGGTAAGGAAAATTCGCTAAGAAAGGCGTGGGACTTATCCCCCAGCCTTTCGTGCGAATTTCCGAACTCATTCACGGCCAAAATGTTAAACTCCGTAACCGCATTTCTTCCACCTTCCACCACCGCCCATTTCATACGATTTTTAGGGTTTCTCCCAATCGGCGCATCTACTATAAACTTTTGGGACTTTTGGGGTCCGACCTCATCCGCCAGCTTCCGCCGGATGGCGGAGAGGGTCTGACCCCCATTATCATGCACCAAAGCAATATATTCTTTTCGCACAGCTCGTTCCTTAAATTGCTTTTGCAAATTCAAAAAAGCTTTTTCGGTTTTGGCAATAACCATAACCCCAGAGGTATCTTTATCCAAACGATGGGCAACGCCCCGCCGCATCTCAAACTCAGATATACCTTTTGGGGGTATTTGGACAGTCAGTGGCGCAACCCCCACAGAGGATTCCAGCCAATCCATAACCGTAAGTTTTTCGCGCACGGTTTCCGCCCTGTTAACAACAAGCCCAGAGGGTTTATTGATAACAAGAATAAATGCGTCCTCATAAATTATGGAAGGGATAAGATTAGCCATAAGTATATTATATAACAAATAACTCTTTAACCTCGGGGGTTAAAGATTTATGACAAATGAGAACAAGTTAAACAAAGAGTGGTTTCGGGGTACACTTTCATTCTAGCAGGGTCAATTTTTTTGCCGCATTTCTCGCATATACCATATTTTCCCGTTCTAATTCTCGCCAGCGCTTTCCCAACCTGCTCTTTAATCTTTTTAATAACACCTAATGTGAACATCGTTATCTCATGCGAAACATCCTCACCCACATCTCCAAGAATATCCGCGTTATCGGAATCTCTTCCAGCAACTTTATAGCTATCCTCCATATCAATAAGCTTTTCCTCTTTTTCAAGAGCTTCTTTCTTTTTAAGAAGCTGCGCCTTTATCCTATCAATTATCTGCTCTTTAATCATTTTGGAATTTTTTTCCTTTCTTGTCTCCATAATTATACCAATGACTGCCCAAACAAACAAACTCAAGTAAACAACCCATTCAAACAAATCCTTTTGCAAAAAAATAATAACAGTTAAACATACCAAAATCAAGCCCAAGTAGAACAAAAAACCGCTTAAAAATGTTCCAAAAAATCTGCTCGTTCCAGCCTTCTTTGCGCTCACTCCGAAAAAATAATTTTTTCTCAAATAAACTAAAAATCCCAGCATCAAAACAAAGATACCGGACAAAATAAGGGAATAACCCGAGAAATGCATTATTGCGTTAAACGCAAACAAAAGGCACAAAAACAACACAAAGGGAATAATAATAGTATCCCCCACCTTCTTTAATGACCATCTTTTAATTTTTACAAACAGAATAAGCAAAATAAGGCTTCCTAAAAATCCATAAACAGGAGCAGATAATATTCTAAATAAAACCCCGGCAAAGATTAAAAAAAAGCTCAAATCAAAAATATCCTCGTCAATAAACCCTTCCTCTTTTGCCAAAATCCAAAAGACATAAAAGGAAGGCGGGAAAGATATAATATATGGTAAAAGTTGGTTCATCTAGGTTTAGAATGTTTATTCATATTAATCATACCAACAACTGCAACAGAAATCCCTAAACCCCCCTCAAAAACCTCGGGGGTTAAAGATTTGTGACAAACTAGTCCAAAACAAGGTGCTTTATTTTCTCAAATGCTTTCTGGTGCTCTGCATTATCCTGTATAAAATTCTTCAAATTTTCATAACTTCCAAATCTATCCAGCATATAGGCCGTATCACTAACATTATATTTTTCAGGATTAGCGTATTCTATCAAACTAGAGTATGGGTACTTTTCTATATTGTCAATTTTCTTTACTATTCCGGAACTATACGGGTTTAAAATAATATATCTATATGTATGAATCAATTGCGCGTCGCTAACTACAGACACAGCCTTAAATGTCCCTTCAAATACATAGCCTTTCCTCTCGTTTTTAATATTTATATACCTAGTGTAACTATTTTGAAAATTTGCTATGAATCTTGAAATCCCAAAATCCATTTTTTGTTTAAGTAATAAATGTACATGGTTAGGCATCAAACAAAACCCAATGACAGCCACTAACTGTGGATTTTTCCTTAATTCCGCTAAAATAGAAGACTGCTGCGCAGGATGTAATTGCTTCAATCTGGAGAAACTAAAAGGAACTTTGGAAAACCTGTAATAATTAAGTGTATCAATAGCCTTAGCATAATTACTCTCCTCCAAAAACAACTTGTTTGGATAGATAGACCTATTTAATATATGGTAAAAACCATCATTTACAAACCTAACAAATCTTCTTGGCATATATTTTCTCAAATCTTTAACCCCCGAGGTTAAAGACTTTATATATTAATATACAACTTCACTTTAATAAAAGTAAAGCACTTATGAAAAACAAAAGGCGCTGGGAAGAGAGCTAAACCACAAGCTTCCTCCCCAGCGCACTGCGGAACCAAACTAATTAAGGATAAGGACTCTCCGCGGATACATGTAGTCCGCGTTCTGCGGATTGTCCAAACAGATCATTTCCACTCGCGGGAAAAGCTTTGTAATGCAAGGCTTCGCCCACGATTCATCGTCTCCCACAAGCGGAGACGAATCCATATACAAGTGCGCCACCAGCCCCTCTCCTACCTGCACAGGACTGTAACCGTTTGTGAGGGGCACACAACGCCATGCACCAGCAGACACCGAGCAAGCGTGGATAACAGCGGTAATACCGCCTCCCGTCTGAACCAGCAATGTCGTGTCATCGTACCACGACATTGCGCGAATACCCGCCTCGCGAACCGGTACTCCGCGCGCAATCGGGTATTCCGCGTTGGACAGAACCTTGCTGTACGCCAAAAGTCCGTTTGGGGACAAGGCAATCATCTGCCCCATAACATCCCCAATAATTCCGGACATGTCCCAACTATCCACAAGAGTTGCAGAAGAAAGCTCCCTGGAGCTATCCGCAACAAATAACCCAATTTTACTGCTTCCGGGGATAGCACCATAAAACGCCGCTTCCCCGTTCTCGGAAATGGCGGGCGCAAATCCTTCCCACGAATCCAACACAACAAAAACAAACCGGTCTTTTTCCCAAGAAAGCTGGGCGGAGTAAATTACATTTTGCCCCTCCTGCCACACAAGCAGGAGTTTATCGCTCAGGAACACCGCGGACAGGTTCGTAAATGTATCCGAGTTGTACATCATATAAAGAACCTGCGGGTCCTCAGCAATCTTTTGGCATTTGAGCAAGAGAACCGCCCGCACCGAATATAGACGGTAGATAAGGCAGGGACCTGTGTCCTTGTTCTCAAAAACTACCATCTCATCCGGCAAAGGGTTGGGCCCCTTAAACTCTGCAAGTTCGTCCCATCCCCAATCTTTGGAACGGACGAGCTTGATTTTCTCGCCGAACATATCTTGCCGCGCGAATGCGGCAGTATAGGTGGCAGAAAAAACTGGGGACTTTGCCCCAGCCCCAAACACAAGCGGAAGGTACGATTTTCCCCCACCGCTCTCCGCCAAGACAACGGAACAGGACATGCTGGCAAACATCACCAGCAGCAACAGGCCAACAAATTTCCTCATCATTTTGCCACTCCCCTTTCAATTAAGTGTGGAAAACGGAAAAACACAGACTAGGGGGCATTGTATCATAAAAACTCTTAATTTTGCAAATTTGGGGCAACTTATCATTCCGGCAAAAGCCGGAATCCAGAAGTGCCACGGGTCGGAGTTGAACCGACACGAGTTTTAAAGCTCACGGGTTTTTGAGACCCGCGTGTCTACCAGTTCCACCACCGTGGCAAATAATAACCGCTTTTTATTATACCATTTTTCTATTTTTGACAAACATTTTTGACAAACAAAAAAGCCTCGCCTGCTGTATCCCTCTGTCCATTGAACAGATATGGACGGATAACAACAAGCGAGGCCGAACACTATTTACCACTTCCGAAGTGGTACTTCCCCCTCCCTAAAGCAAGATTTCCGAATTCCCCTGCTTTGCAAGTAAACGAAGCTTCCTTCCTTTTACTTCAATTACAACGGGCAGTGTCTTTACAAAGACCTCCGACAAAAACCCCTCCGCCAGAGAATCTTGCATCGCTCGAACAACTCCGCGCAGAGGGCGCGCTCCAAATTGCGCGTCTTCTTCACTGGTAACAGCCGCGATAAAATCCAACGCTCCACCTGTTACCTGCACATTCCACCCTGCGGGAATCCAAGATTCTTTGGACACACTATCTACAACCTTTCGCACAATACTGCGGGTAACCTCCGAGGTTAAAGGAACAAACGCCAATACCGCTCCGCGGTTGGCAGTTAGGCGACCAATAAACTCCGGCGGAAGCACTTCTCTCAACTCTTCAAGCGCAATAGCTCTAACCTCGTCCGGAGTAATGGAACCTTTAAGGGACCTCATCCTTTTTGAACCGATGTTGGAGGTAAAGGCGATAAAGGAGCCCTTAAAATTAACCACCACCCCGTTTCTCAACCGCACAATGCCTTCATGCAAAATCCCCAAAAAGGATTTTGCAACCTCTGGATGCATCTTCTCAATTTCATCAACAATGATAATTGGATACGGCTTATCCAGCAGAGGGGCATCCTCATATCCAACATACCCCGCTGGCGAGCCAAAGAGGGCGGACATCGTATGGGCCTCCTGATACAGTTGGCCTTCTATCAGCAAAACATCTGTTTGCCTATCAAACCCCAAAGCTTGCGCAATAACTTTGGCAAGCTCCGTTTTACCGGTTCCTGTTGGCCCTAGAAACAGCCAAACTCCGGCGGGACCTTCCTGCTCAACCATTCCAGCAAGATACCCTGCCAGTCCCGCTATAACTGAATCCAAAACATGTTCTTGACCGAGAATGCTCTCTTCAAGAACTCTGCGTACCCGTTCAATAGAAATATCCTCCACCATCTGCTCCCGAGGAAGATAATTTCCCGCTAAATGACACAGTCTTATCATAGGCAAGGCCGGCACCCGCGCATGCATAGCTTCGCATACTTCCAAAGCGCCGACTTGAGAAATGCCTCGTAAAACCAACGCATCTTCCAAAACGGTTAGCGCGCCGCTGGGATTTCCCTGCCCATCCACATAATGCAATGCCCCAAGGCGGGCAGCAACCGCCATAGCGGAAGCGGTAATGGGAATGCCTAGAGAAGCTGTTTTATCCCGCGCCCACTCTCTAAGAATCCGCACCGTATCTTTTTGGGAGGGCTCGTGAATTTCAATATGCTTATAGCGCCTCCGAAAAGCAGGGTCGGTTTTCCTTATTTCCATTTCCGCATTACGGCATTCCACTGTGGTCGTAGCAACCACAAGCCTCAAACCTTCTTTTGCGGAAAGGCGAGGCTTTAAAACCTCCCTAACTACGGGGTCCTGCAAAAACTCTCCCGCTTCGTCAACAACTAAAATATCGTTTGGCGAAACCGCATCAAGCAATTCCAACAGCGCTGATTCCAACGCGCCTTTATCGGAACTGGAGCGCGCTAGAATCTCTCTGTAATCCGCAACCAATACTTTTGTTCCGGGCAAAAGACCTCTTTTAACTAAGGAGAAGTCGTTTATTTTGTAAGCCAACAGCTGGAGCAGGGATGTTTTGCCAACGCCTTCCCTACCTGTTATAACGACAAACCGATTAGTCCCCTTCAGCATACAGGCAGTCAAGTCATCCAAGGGTCCAAGCAAGTTGCGAGCGTTAAGATTAGGAAACGCGCCTTCCTGCGCCATATTCGTAAAATCCCGCATCAAGAAAGTGTTAGCCAAAATTGGCGAGGGAAACCGGGCAATAATGGCAGAGCGCATAACCTCCCAATCCCCCCCGTAACAGGCCTCCAGTATCTCTTCAACCACATCACCCACTTGCTCTGAGGAGGCAAGAGCGTTTGCAATATCCACAGAGAGGACATACCGCGGACTTTTTTTCTGCCGTGCAATGCGCAATAACACTACCCGTTTAAGCAAATCCTCAAAAGGTTGCTTAAACATTTCGCGCTGTTTTTTCACAGGGAGCTTATCAAAATCTTCTTTTTGGTCCGAAACCTCTTTTTTCCAAGCTGTGACTTCCCTCCTAGAAGCAACACCTGCAATTCCAAGCTCCAAAAACAGCAAGAGAAGCTCTTCAAAACTCACCTCCTCCGTACCAAAACGCTGGCTAAAAAATTCAGCCACGCTAGGCGAAAGCCTAAGCTTTCGGACAAATCTTTTCTGGCGGGAATCAACAAACCAAAAGACCGCAATCACCGCCAAAATAAGGACCATTACTGCAAATGCCATCTCCAACAATTCCTTGTAGTACATCTTTCTCCTCCCTCCCCTTATTATCCCATGCAAGTACCACTTCGGAAGTGGTACTTTTATGTCATTCTCCCTCTTCCGTAGGGCTAAAAGCCCAGTTTAGGGAATAAAAATCCAAATTTCATAGGGTATGCCCCCAAAAATTTATTCCCCAAACTGGACTAGGGACTGGAAAGCGTTTTTGCAAACTTCTTTCCAGTCCCTCAAAAACAACATCTCTCTCACGCAACCGAGGTAGGACTCGGTTCGGGCGTAGCCGTCTCTTCTACGGTTGGTACTTCCACAGCAGTTGGACTTGATTCCATTTCCACCGTCGCTGTTAGTTCCGGAACATCCGTCGGACTTGGAATAGCCGTCCATGTAGGTTCCGGAACAACAGTATCTGTAAGAAACGGGGTCGCCGACGGCTCTTCCGTACTTGTAGGACTAGGAGCAGGACTGGGTATCTGCGTTGGCGCCGCCGTCGCCAAAGGGACCACCGTTGTTGCGGACGGCGGCGGAAGTGTTTCCGTGGGCAAAACAACTGTAGGCGGGACGATGGTAGGCTCATACCCCGGCACAAAGCAAGGGGGATAAGCGCAATACACAAGTCCACTCGCCAAAAGCGCCAACTCCACATCGGCATTAAGCATATCCTGCTGACCCGTTTTAGGTTTTCCTATATCCTGCGGAATTTTGTAACCGCCGAGCGTCTCAACCGCAAGATGCAAAACAGGGCCGTATTTCAGCGGGTGATTCTCCCCCACAAACCCTATTGTCCCTAGAACAGTTTCCGTACTCACAAAATCTCCTGCGCGGACAAATACTCTCCCAAGATTGCCATAGGTACTTATCCACCCACAGGGATGGTAAATTTGAACAACGCCCCCTAATCCGAAACTGTTTATTTCCGAAGCGTAAATCACCATTCCATCGGCAATAGGATATACGCTCACTCCAACAGCCGCGCAAAAATCCCATGCCAGGTCGGAATTGGGGTTTTCTCTCCTATGGTCAATACCAATCTTGCACAGCTTATAAATGTTCTCCTGCTTAATAGGCAGCCGCCAAACCGGCTTTGGAATAGTATCGGTTGGCGCTATTGCCGTTGCGGGAACTGGGGACAGCGGAACATATACCACAGGAGTATAAGTTGGATAAAACACCGCTGAAGGAGCGGGAGTTGGAAACACCTGTGTTACTCCCATTTCCAAAGTTGGCGTTAGAGTGGCAAATTCTGCAAAGGACAGCGGAGTAACCAGCGGTGTCCAGCTAACAGGTTTTCCATAATCCCTGACATAGCGCCAAACAGGCAACCCGCATAAAAAAAGCGAGAGAATAAACACAAACAAAACCGTAAGCGCTATTACAAATCCTCTGGGAGAGGATAGCCATTTTCTCATCTTCTCCTCCTTCCCTTAAGAAATCAGGAAGGTAGACCCCTTTCAGGGGGGGTCTACCTCCTACTATGGGACATCACACATTCTGCAGTAAGGCGACCCTGCAATGAGCTCCCT
>Ga0100388_10000608_pt1 | contig 32723 bp, 23 predicted proteins | sample CryGeymeta201512_FD_81536 | JGI IMG/M metagenome (GOLD analysis project Ga0100388, IMG submission 81536) | Groundwater microbial communities from Crystal Geyser aquifers in Utah, USA - Crystal Geyser metaG 2015-12 | ecosystem: Environmental > Aquatic > Deep subsurface > Groundwater | place... | reverse complement strand
AGTTGGATTTTTATCCGCCATGCCTACGGCAGGTAAACCTTAGGCTGGCTCCTTACCCGCTCAATATAATTTATTTAATTTGTAATATTATGGAAACATTTCGTATTGGAGAGGCATTGTCGTACGGGTGGGAGAAGTCCAAAGCGCATTTTCTCTTTTTGTGGATGATGCTCGGAGTCACTTATGGCATTTTCCTTGCGTTTGATCTTCTCCAGAAAGGAGCAGGGAAAGAAACATTGCTCGGTTCGTTTCTCGGGTTGATTGCTATCGTTGTCGGATTTATCGTGCAATTGGGTTTGATTCGGATATATCTCGATTTGGCAGAAGGGACGAAAGACAAGGTAGTCGTACTTTTCTCTCAGTATCAGCTGATTTGGAAGTATTTCGGCGCTGCTCTTCTCTACGGACTGATGGTGGTGTTCGGACTCATTCTTTTCATCATTCCGGGTATTTACTTCGCTTTGAAGTACCAGTTTTATTCCTACCTCATCGTGGATAAGAATCTCAGTGTGATGGAAGCTCTGAAACGAAGCACTCGTATGACGAGTGGAATCAAGTGGAAACTTTTTGGGTTCTCATTGATACTCTGTGGGTTGAACTTCTTGGGACTTATCGCTCTCGTATTCGGGCTCCTCGTGACAGTACCGATGAGTATTATGGCGTATGTGTATGTTTATCGCAGTCTTCGAGACCGTGGACAAGAAATAGTATCGCAAGAAACCATTGTGACACCGCCAGTTGCAACACCCGTTACTTCTTCTGTTGTTTCTACTGTTACCCTTTCCGGACAGCCGGTGGAAGTCTCTTCAGAGAACAGGTAATGGCGATGTCTCTGTGAGAAACTTCATTCGACAGAATTCAAAAATTCATTGAGAGAGGCGTTGATTTTCGAGAGGATGGATTCTTCGGATGAGAGAGGCATTGATGCTGATACGGAAATCGTATTCGTTTCTTCGCTCGGGAGGAAAGCAAGAGTGAGTGTATCGGGTATCCGGACTTGTGTGCCGTACGCTAGGATATCCTGCGGGAGAGGGCGAGTTGGATCGAGGGATATTTGATCACTTTTCGTTTTGATGGGAGTCACTTCCTCTACTTGTTGTAGAGTTTCTTCTGACTGTACGATCGATGTTCCCAATACGAGAGGAACATTTTCTTCATTTATGGCCGTTTCTTTCTTTGAGGATTGAGAATTTTTTCCTGTCGGTACAGTCCATTTCCAAGCACTGCCTTTTTCTTTTTCGTAAACAGCATTCTCTGCGACTGGTTTTTCGAGTTTGTATCTGATGCTCTGCAACACTTTTCCGTCAGGAGCACGGAGCTCGATCTTTCCTTTTTGGTTTGGAAGCGTAAAGAGTGAGGAAGTGCGTGTAAGCTTCGCTTCTTTCTTTGCTTCAATGAAGAAATCTTCGTTGATAGGATGATTGACGAGGTTTTTCCATCCGGTGGCAATGCTGTACTCTTTGAGATTTATTTTTTTCTTTTCTCTATTTTCGATAATGATCCACTCATTGTCCGTGTCGCTTCCTGTCGGATTTGGGAGAAAAGAAGTGATGCGGATTTTCAAACGTGGATACGATTTTATTTCAATCGTGAATGTTTCTTCGACATCATCCTTGCCGTCACTGGTTTTGAGCATAACGGTATAGGTGCCATTTTTTTCATACGTGTGTGAGGTTTTTTCTTTGTAACTTTTGTGGCCATCACCGAAATCCCAGGTGTATTTGAGCGCATCATTGTCACTATCTTTCCCTTGCGCAGAAAAATCTATCGCTACTCCGTGATAGCCTTTTCTTGGGATATTTTCTTTGGTTTGAGGGAGATTGTTCGTTTTGTTCAGTGCTCCAGGGGTAGGTGTCCCGCCTCGGAAACCCGTTTCGGTGTAATTGTAGGAAACATCTTCTTTAGCTGTTCTGTATGATACGGTATCTTTCACGTTTCCATTTGGATCGAGGAGAGAAACGGTTTCGTTGGAATTATTGAGCGCGAACGTAAATGTTTTTCGATAAACAACCAAAAAACCCTTTGGTTTTATTGTTGTACCACCTTGGAATATATATTTTCCACTGACGCTATTATCTTTGATACTCCACAGAGAAAGGTCGATGGGTGTATCAGAAATATTATAGAGCTCTATGAATTCATCGGTAATTTCGCTTCCAGATGGATTGGCGAGGATTTCGTTGATACGAATATCAGAATTATAAATCATCGGAGGTGGATCAGGACAACCGTCACCATCAAGATCATTGTTCACAATTGAGGTAGACCCTGTTGGAGTTGGAATTATGCTTCCACTTTTCCACTCCAATGAAGAGATACTTCTTTCGTTTGATAGGCCGTCCCCTGGGTTGAGGAGAATAGTGGATGATGAGAATGGATTGATATGTCCGTCACCGAAAATGATAGAATCTTCGATTGAATTATCACTATTGAGGATTGCAATGGAACCATTTTTTGTAAGTGTGCCAGAAGAAATAGCATTAGCGAGTTTTTGATATTTTGCTTTTGCCCCGCCACTTACCCAGAGGAAAAAATCACCTGGCATTATGGAATCGCCATTTTTGAAACTGCTATAGAGTGAAGATTCAGTACCACTTTGTATACGTTTCCGGAGTTTCCAACCTTTCAATGGGATACATTTGCTTCCTGTGTTGTACAGTTCAATAAAATCATCCCCGTTCGTATTCGTAGTCCCGATATATTTCCCGATAGAAAATTCCGAAATGATCACTTTCGCATCGATAGAAGGAACATCGAAAAAGAGGTACAAAAAAACAGCAATACTGATAAAAATGTTTTTTATTTTCATATTTGTTGTTACCTTTTTCATAGCATAAAAGGATGAGGGTGACAATTCTTCTCTTTCGAATTCTCGTTTGAAATGTAATGATTCACCAGTCAAAAGCAATCTTTTGTCTCTGCTCCAGACCTGTCTGCCGATTTATCTGCCGTAGGCATGACAGGCAGGCAAGTGGAGCAACCAACAAAAAATTCTTTCGGCTATTGAATCAAATAGAAGAAATTACGTCTTAAGGGAAAATGTAGGGTTTTCGTCTGTCCTTTTTTGTGCTAGTATGGAGAAGAAGAAAAAAATATGCCAGAGAAAAAAACGACGCATACAAAAAAAGAAACAGCAGAGGGCAGTCTCACCGGGTTGCTTATGGATGGCGTCGTTCGGAGCGTACAATCTCTCATCGATGGAGCACTCACGAGTGTGGAGCAGTCGATACAACGATTCACGCAGAAGCTGACACAACAAGTATTCCTCATTTGTTTCGGTTTTGTCGGCATCATATTCCTCCTGATCGGGTTTGCTCAGCTTTTGAGCGCAGTGTATCACATTCCCGGGTCAGGCGAGGCTATTATGGGGATATTCATTCTCATCATCGTTTTTGGTGTGTATGCGCTCGATCGTAAATAATAAAATAATTTAATCAAAAAGAGTATGGCGAAGAAACAATCAAACGTAGCGGGAGTAGCAGAGGTCGTGAAAGAAAAAGTGATGACACAGATGGACAAGACACAAGTTTTGGTCGAAAAAGAATTGGCAAAGGCGAAGAAACATCTCGAAGATACATATAGAACAGCAGAGAGTTTTGCTAAGAAGAATCCAGAGAAGGCCGCCGCTATCGTAGCGGGTATCGGAGTGGCTCTTGGGACAGCCGTTGCTCTCTTGATGAAGAGTGGAAAAAGCATTGCAAAGAAAGGAAAGAAGAAATAGTGTATTGAGATTCATTACGAAACCCGCCAATGAGGCGGGTTTTTTGTTTTGAACAGAGCGAGTGCGCGAAAGTAGGCTGATGGTGTTGTTCGCAAGAATCTTGCCGAGAAGCTTGAAGTTTTTTCGAGCACGGTGCTGTCGCCCCGACGGATCGAAAAAAATTCATGTAAGAGGTTTTCTCGCTGGGAAAACAACTGGTTCTCGGAAAGGTTGCTTGCGAACAACACCTTCGATAGCGAAAGAATTTGTTTCCTTTTATGAAATCATACAGGGTGTATACTGTATATATGGGACTCATCGGACTACTGGTTACAGTGCTTCTTATGATACTCGGAGCAGGGTATTTCTTTTTTGGTTCCTCGAGTTCGCAGATATCATTGACCAATGATACGGTGTTGCCCGATATCACACAAGAACTTTCGCGTTATGAAGAGGCGAAGAAACAATCAGAGGATGTGAAAAATCTCGTAGAACAAAAGGCTACGGAGACGATGAAAAGTGCGGATGATCCTACTTCGGCTCCGACTCCGAGCGTTGAAATGAAGAAAGTCGAATCGGATATTGAGCAACCGGGTATTATTAATCGGCTGATGAGTACTGGTTTTTCTGTACCATCGAAGTCGCGTACTATTGATACGATCGTGCTTCATTCCTCGTATGATTTGAATGGTTCGGATCCATATTCAGTAAGTGGTGTCATCAAAGAATATACGGATTATGGTGTCTCTGCACACTATCTGATAGACCGGAAGGGGAATATTTATCGCCTGGTAGAAGACAAGAATATCGCCTATCATGCCGGGGTGAGCAAGATGCCGGACAATCGGAAGAATGTGAATGATTTTTCTATTGGCATCGAGATGATGAATACCGAAACCGGGCAGTTCACGAACGCACAGTATGGGGCGGTGAATAATCTCATTGCATCGCTCAAGAAAAAATATCCCATCAAATCTGTCGTGGGCCACAGTGACATCGCCCCTGACCGCAAAACCGATCCTTGGAATTTCGATTGGAAAAGGTTACAGTAATTTTATTATGTCATATATTTTTCATCTCAAGATTGAAAAAGAAAAAAGCGGACTTTCTTTATTGAAGGAGGATTTGGTTATGGGGAAAGTAGAATGGCAAGAGGGGCGGGATATGGGACGGAGATTGTTTCAGGGGATCGCAACGCTACTCAAAAAAAATAATTTGAAGCCGGAAGCAGTAAGTGATTTTGTGATAGATTCTGAAATTCCGGAAAACTATACATCGATACGTATTGCGGAAACAGTTAAGAAAGTATACGCATTCGCTGTACAAAGAAAAGAAGTTTAAATATGTTGAGGCTTTGTGAAAGGGTGCTTGCCTCGTGAGATAAGTTTCTTTAGAAACTTTAGAAATTTTCCAATTTTTAGCATTATTCGTAGAATGATGGACTTTACGAATTTCATCTCATGGGGTATACTTTTGGTGCGATCCCCCATTTTGGGGGATGAGCTCAAGACTGACTTGCTAGTACTGAACTTTTCAGAAAAACAAGCAAAAAATATTTTGATGCGTCCGAAAAACAAAGGATATATTTTGTAGTACAAAGGCCTTCTGGAGCCATTTTTTGGTTTTGCTTGACAATGAAAAAGAAGACTGGTATTATCAAGTGTATTCATCTTGTAATGAATACAGAGTCTGTTCAGAGAATCTTTTAGAGTATGAGGATTTTTTGAACAGATTCTAGAACTTTTCTGTCTCGTATCGCCTGTGGGTGAAAGGTCTGGATGGCGAGACCGAGTTGGGATGGTTGCTTAATCGAAAAAGCTAACATTCTCCAACACAATGGAAAGGACAAGTGCCCAATCCACAATAAAATAGTTTTATCCTATAATCTCATTTGTCCTACTTGTTTCAATTTCCCTTTTGAAACAAGGAGTGTCCACGTGAGTGCGTTTTTATGTTCACCAAAGAGAAAGCATTGCGTGTGAAAGATTCTTTCAGCAAAGAATCTTCTCTTTCGAAACGTCGGTTTTTCAATAATCGTATCACGGTTTCTCTGCCGGACTTGATCGAGGTTCAGACAGATTCATATAGATGGTTCTGGGAGAAGGGATTGAAGGAACTTTTTTCTGAGATCAACCCTATTACGGATTTTACGAGCAAAGATTTGGAGCTCACCATACAGGATTACTATCTCGATGAGCCGAAATACAATCCTCTCGTTGCCAAGAACAAGAATATCTCCTATGAAGCGCCACTCCGTGCCAAAGCCGTGCTTTTGATGAAGCAGACGGGCGAAGTGAAGGAACAAGAAATCTATTTGGGAGAATTCCCGATTATGACCGAGCGTGGAACATTCATCATCAATGGTGTCGAACGTGTCGTCGTCAGCCAATTGATCCGCTCTCCGGGTGTGTTTTTTACGATGGATTATCAGAAGGGGAAGAAGCTGTTCGGAGCCAAAATCATCCCGAATCGTGGAGCTTGGCTCGAAATAGAGACTGATCTTGACGGTGTGATTTCCGTCAAGATAGATCGTAAACGAAAATTGCCGATTACCGGATTGTTCAAAGCTTTCGGCTTTGATGAGAAGCGTATCCGCTCTGAGTTTGCGGAAGAGTCAGAAATCAAATATATCGATGCGACGTTCCTCAAAGATCCATCCAAGAATCAGGGAGAAGCCTATCGTGAAGTGTACAAGCGTTTGCGTCCAGGCGATCTCGCGACCGAAGAAAATGCCAGGCAGATGATTAACGCGATGTTTTTCAATTTCGAACGCTATGATTTCGGCGCTGTCGGTCGTTATCGTTTGAACCAGAGACTGTCTGTCGAACGGGAGGACACGGAAGAAAATCGCATTTTGAATATCGATGATCTCGTTTTGATCGTCAAGGAAATAATGCGTCTCAATAATGATCTGGAAGCGCATCCTGATGACATCGACCATCTCGGCAACCGTCGTGTGCGTGCTGTTGGAGAACTCATCCAGAACAAACTGCGTGTCGGTATGTATCGTATGGTGCGTAATATCAAGGATCGGATGAGTACTTGTGATCCAGAAACGGTTGTTCCCGGACAACTGATCAACCCTCGTCCAGTGGCGGCCGCTGTCAAAGAATTCTTCTCGAGTTCACAGCTCTCACAGTTTATGGATCAGGTGAACCCGCTGGCTGAGCTCGAACACAAGCGTCGTTTGTCCGCTATGGGACCTGGTGGTCTCACTCGTGAACGCGCCGGTTTCGAAGTACGCGATGTGCACCATTCTCATTATGGACGTATTTGTCCGATCGAAACTCCAGAAGGACCGAACATCGGATTGGTGGGTCATCTCGCCAGTTATGCTCGTGTGAATGAATACGGTTTCCTCGAAACACCATACTTGATTGTGAAGAAAGAGGTGTCTGCCAAGAAAGAAGAGCTCGTCAATCGTATACTCGTCGAAGATATCTCATCGGTTGCGAAAGCAGGCGAGATGTTGACGGAAGAAATGGCTGAGAAAGTGGCGGAAAAAAAGAAAGGTGGAATGGTGAAGGTAAAACCGTTCGTTACCTTGGGTATTGAATACCTGAATGCCATCGTGGAAGATAAGAAAACCATCGCGCACGCCGGTGTGGAAATCGATGAATATCACAACATTGTCCAAGAAATGGTAGAGGCTCGCGTGAAAGGTCATCCGGAAACGATCGAGGCGGAAGTAGTGGATTTTATGGATGTCTCCGTGAAACAGTGTATTTCCATCGCGACGGCACTCATCCCTTTTGTCGAACATGATGATGCCAACCGTGCGCTTATGGGTTCGAATATGCAGCGTCAGGCAGTGTCTTGTGTCGTACCGGAAGCCCCGATCGTCGGTACCGGTATCGAAGACAAAGCTGCTCGTGATTCCGGACAGGTGGTGCTCGCACAGCAATCAGGTGAAGTGATCGCTGTTGATGCCGGACATATTATCGTGCGTTCCAAGGCTCCAGCTGGTGCTAAGAAAGAGCACATCGATGTGGAATATATCCTGCAAAGTTTCGAAAAATCCAACGCGTTCACGAGTATGAACCAGATTCCTCGTGTAAAGAAAGGTCAGAAAGTAGAGAAGGGTGAAATGCTCGCTGATGGTGCATCGACGGACCACGGAGAGCTCGCTTTGGGTCAGAATATGGTCGTCGCATTCGTACCGTGGAACGGTTACAATTATGAAGATGCTATCATCGTTTCCGAACGTGTCGTGCAGGGTGACCGGTGGAGTTCTATTCATATCGAAGACTTTTCCATTGACGTCCGTGATACCAAGCTCGGGCCTGAAGTTGTGACGCGGGATATTCCGAATATCGGCGAAGATCGTCTGAAGAATCTCGATGAGAATGGTATCATCCGTATCGGCGCAGAAATTTCTTCCGGTGACATCATCATCGGAAAAATCACGCCGAAAGGCGAAGGCGATCTCACTGCTGAAGAGAGATTACTCCGTGTCATTTTCGGTGAAAAATCCCGTGACGTGAAGGATTCTTCTCTGTATCTCCCACACGGTGAGCACGGCAAGATCGTGAATGTAAAAATTTTCTCACGTGAACGCGGTGACAAACTTCCGATGGGTGTGTTCCAGCAGATCCAAGTATCGGTAGCTCAACTACGTAAGATTTCTGTTGGGGACAAACTCGCCGGACGACACGGAAACAAAGGTGTTATTTCCTATATCGCTGCCGCGGAAGATATGCCGTATCTGCCCGATGGAACCCCGGTCGATATCGTGTTGAACGCTCTCGGCGTGGTTTCTCGTATGAACATCGGTCAGATCCTCGAAACCCATCTCGGATGGGCTGCAAAAACATTGGGATACAAGGTAGCCAGTATGGCTCTCGATGGCGTATCGGAAGGAGACATCAAGAAGGAATTGAAAGCTGCTGGTCTCCCAGAAAATGGAAAAATCAGATTGACTGATGGTAAAACAGGTCAGCCATTTGACAATGAATCAACCGTGGGCGTGATGTATATAATGAAACTGAACCATTTGATTGAAGACAAACTCCATATGCGAAGCATCGGGCCGTACTCCCTCATCACCCAACAGCCACTCGGTGGCAAGGCGCAATTCGGTGGACAGCGTTTTGGTGAAATGGAAGTATGGGCACTCGAAGGATATGGCGCCGCATACACGCTCCAAGAAATGTTGACTATCAAGTCCGATGATGTATTGGGCCGTTCCAAGGGTTACGAGTCGATCATCAAAGGCGAACCGATCAAGAGTCCGAATCTTCCAGCTTCCTTTCACGTGCTCATCAATGAATTGAAGGGTCTCTGTCTCAACGTCGAACTCAAAGGAGTGAAAACAGAATCTGATGATGCTTCTCCGGAAGTCATCGTCGATACCGTCTAGCCTCCGCTTTCTCCTATCATTATCCAATCAACGTCAACGTTCAAAATTATGGAAAATATTACGAAAGTCAGTGATTTCGAAAGTGTCCGTCTGACACTCGCGAGCCCGGATCAGATTCTCGAGTGGTCGCACGGTGAGGTCACCAAGCCGGAAACAATCAACTACCGTACTCAGCGTTATGAACCGGATGGTTTGTTCTGTGAGAAGATTTTCGGCCCTGCCAAGGACTGGGAATGTTATTGTGGGAAATATAAAAGAATTCGGTATAACGGTATTGTCTGTGATAAGTGCGGTGTCGAAGTGACACGTTCCATCGTACGACGTGAACGTATGGGTCATATCAAACTCGCGACGCCAGTATCTCATATCTGGTTTTTGCGCGGTGTTCCTTCAAAGATTGGTCTTGTCTTGGGTATCTCTCCACAGGAGCTCGAACGCGTCATCTATTTTTCTTCCTACATCATTATGGAAGTGAATGAAAGTTTGAAAGCCCAATCCATCGAACAGCTGGAGAAAGAATACAAGAACAAGCAGAAGGAATTGAAAGGGAGTGGCAAGGAAACGAAAGTGTACGAAAAATCTATCGACGAATTGAAAGAACAATATCGTGCCACGAAAGAAGAAATGCGTAACCTCCGTCCATATCAGATTCTTTCAGAGGTGGATTATTTCAACCTCTCGAGTCGCTTCGGACAGATTTTCACGGCAGGTATCGGTGCGGAAGCCGTCCGAAAGATCTTGGGAAAAATCGACTTCAAAAAACAGTTGAAAGCTCTGAAAGCGGAATTGTCAGCCAATGAATCTGTCGATCAGAAGAAATTGCTCCAGCGTTTGAAGGTGTATCAGGGTTTCGGAAAAGCACACCTTCAGTTCGAATGGATGTTACCGACTATTATCCCTGTCATCCCTCCGGATCTGCGTCCGATGGTAGCCCTCGATGGCGGACGTTTCGCGACATCTGATCTGAATGATCTGTATCGCCGTATTATCAACCGTAACAATCGTCTGAAGAAATTGATGGCTATCGGTGCTCCGGAAGTCATCACTCGAAATGAAAAAAGAATGTTGCAGGAAGCTGTCGATGCTCTTTTCGATAACAGCGCTCGTCGCGGACAGGCATCGGCTGCCGCTTCGACCGGACAGAGAAGGGCCCTCCGTTCTTTGGCAGACGCCTTGAAAGGCAAACAGGGTCGTTTCCGTCAGAACTTGCTCGGAAAACGTGTGGATTATTCCGGCCGTTCCGTCATTGTCGTCGGACCGAAATTGAAACTCCATCAGTGCGGTTTGCCGAAGAAAATGGCCTTGGAACTTTTCAAACCATTCATCATCAATAAGTTGATCGAGAAAGAATTGGCGCACAATGTCCGTACTGCCGGCCGTATGGTAGACGCAGAAACAGAGGAGGCGTATGAAATCCTCGATGAAATCATCGAATACCACTATGTGCTTTTGAACCGCGCACCGACACTCCATCGTCTCTCTATCCAGGCATTCCAGCCGGTACTGATCGAAGGAAAAGCTATCCGCTTGCATCCGATGGTGTGTGCCGCGTTTAATGCTGACTTCGATGGCGACCAGATGGCGGTTCATGTACCGCTCACTGATCAAGCTCGAGAGGAAAGCGCGACGATTATGCTGTCATCGAAAAATCTCTTGAAACCTGCATCCGGAGAGCCGATTGTCACCGCTACACTCGATATGGTACTTGGTGTCTATTATCTCACTCATATAAAAGCAGAAGGTAAAGGCCAGGGCAAAGCATTCGGATCGATGGATGAGGCCATTCTCGCTTACCAGAATAATATTGTCGCTGTGAATGTCGCCGTGAAATTGCTCTGGGAGGGCAAGCTCATAGAAACATCTGTCGGTAGGATTCTTTTCAATGATATTCTTCCGAAAAGTCTGCAATTCTTGAATGAAGAACTGATTAAGAAAGATCTGAAGATCATTATGTCTCATATCATCGAGACACTCGGTCAGGAGGAAGCTTCCAAATTCGCTGATAATATGAAGGATCTGGCATTCCTCGCGGCATCCGGATCCGGTATCAGTTGGGGAATGGATGATTTGATTGTACCGAAAGAAAAGACTGTACTTATGGCTGAGGCTGAAGTACATATCGCAGAAGTGAAGAATCAGTACAATGCCGGCCTTCTCACCAATGAAGAGCGTCGCAACCGTGTGATCGAAATATGGAACGAAACCAAGAACAAGATTGCTGATGTTGTACGCAGTTCGCTCGATAAGGAAGGCCCAGTCTATGCGATGGTGTATTCCAAGGCTCGTGGTTCCGAATCAGTCGTGGTGCAGATGACAGGTATGAAAGGTCTAACCGCCGGCCCGACAGGAGAAACGATCGAACTTCCGGTCAAGAGTTCGTTCAAAGAAGGTCTGAACGTTCTTGAATATTTCATCTCGACTCACGGCGCTCGAAAAGGTATGGCTGATACCGCACTCCGTACCGCTTCTGCCGGTTACCTGACGCGTCGTCTCGTGGATGTGTCTCAAGACATCATCGTACGAGAAGAGGACTGCAAAGATACGGAAGGTGTCTATCTCTATCGTGAAGACTCGGATGCTATCGGGTATAGTTATGCTGCCCGTATCGAAGGTCGTGTCGTGATAGAGAATCTCAAAGATCCGGAGACCAAAGAGGTCATCGTGAAGAAAGGGACGCTCATTAACAAAGAACAGGCGAAGAGCATCGAAAACAGAAATATCGTCAAAGTAAAGATTCGCAGTCTGGTCACGTGTAAATCCCGTCGCGGTGTCTGTCGTCTGTGTTATGGTGTCGATCTCGGTCGGAGCGAACTTGTGAAGCTCGGCGCATCCGTCGGTGTGGTGGCCGCTCAGGCTATCGGTGAGCCGGGAACACAGTTGACGATGCGTACGTTCCACGTCGGTGGTGTCGTCGGGTCCGATATCACGCAGGGTCTTCCACGCGTCGAAGAAATTTTCGAAGCACGCGTTCCAAAGACAGAATCTATTTTGTGCGAAGCCGATGGACAAGTGAAAATGATTGTGAAAGATAATGCCAAAGTAGTGAAGATTACTGTTGAAGGGAATGATAAGAAGATGTATGAATATCAAGCGCCTACCAACGTAGCCTTGCGTGTCAAAGAAGGCGATCTCGTCGGTGTCGGCGCGATACTTTCTGATGGGCACCTCGATCTGCACAAGCTTTTCACGGTGATGGGACAAGAAGCCGTCCATCGTTATATCATCCGTGAGATCGAAGAGATTTATGCTGCCCAAGGTGAAGCCATCAATGACAAACATATCGAAGTGATCATCCGTCAGATGATGTCACGTATCCGCGTGACGGATCCTGGCGATGCTCCTCTTCTGCCTGGCGATATTGTCGAGAAAGATCAGTTTCTCGAAGCCAATGAGGCGGTTCTCGCTTCAAATGGTCATGAAGCGATCGGAGACTCTATGGTTCTTGGCATTACCAAAGTGGCGCTTTCGACAGAATCGTTCCTCTCTGCTGCGTCATTTATGGAAACTGCTCGTGTCCTTATCAACGCTGCCGTAGCCGGGAAAGAAGATCGCTTGCGTGGTCTTAAGGAAAACGTCATTATCGGACGTCTTATTCCAGCTGGTACCGGTTATCGTGAACCAGAACAACCGAGAACATAGGAAGCCCTGCCCAGTCACATATTTAAGGAAAATGAATTTTTGTGTCAGTCTTAAGGCGTAGCCGCCTTCCGGCTCGTATCTGAAGAAATCGAACATCCTTGTTGAATATGTGACTGGGGTGAATATGTGCCTTACTCTTACCCCGTCTCTTTTGTTGAGAGGCGGGGTTTGTTTATTTTTTACGAAATATGGTATACTATCAAAAAGGGGGAGGAAGAGAAGGAGTCCTTAAAAAAAATCTACACAAAAAATATGAATACTGAAATTCGTCTCGAGAGGATCGCCATCATTTTTGTTTCGTTGCTTGGAGTCGCCATCATTTTTCTTTTCATCGGGAAGAGGAGCATCGAGGTGATTACACCTGTCGCAACGCCGAGAGCAACAAATCAAATCGTAGCGACGAATATGGAGCAGTCGCAAGAAAATTTCGCTGACCCGAATATGTACAAGAATATTACATACGGGTTTGGAGCTGTTTTCTTGGCTAAGGCTGCAACCGCCACGGAATGTTCACTCGATTCGCATATGGCGTATGACCCGATTAAAGAATATGTGTTCGCGGATCAGCCGATCAGGTGCGCTCTCCGCTCCGAGGATTCGATGGTCGTTTATAACAAACAAGGAGGACAACTTGCCACGATAGTTTTCGATTTGAACAAGTGTCGTGACGCCCAGACAGATCAGAGTGAAAAAGGTTTTTGTGCCACATACGATACAACGACTGAAACGGCTGGAAAAACGGCTGGGAAAAGTTGGCTCGCGAGTACGTGGACCAAGAGCGGTGATTTCCTCACGTTTTATATAGATCTGACTCTCGGTAAGAATGAGCACTGGAAATCCGACTACAAGTTCTTGGTATTGGAACGATAAAAGAGGGAAATATCCATTAGACGCTGACACTCTCCGTTCAGGGGAGTGTTTTTCGTTTGCGCGGCAGGTTTGAACGAGGTAGAATAGGGGATAGGTATATAACGAGTTACGTAACTAATTACGCATATGAAAAAGAGGGCAGTAGTCGATAAAAACACCAGGAAGCTGACGAAATTGGGTGGGAAGTCCATCGGATTGACCTTGCCTATCGAGCTCGTCCGGGAATTGGGCTGGCGGGAGAAGCAGAAAGTAGTGGTGAAGCGTGTCCGCGGCGGGGTGATAATCAAGGATTGGAAGAAATAAGATCAGATTGGTGGTAGAATAAAGATATGGCAATTTTTGATGAATTAAAATCTGTTGGTAAAGTTCTCCAGGAAGCTGGAAAAATTGAGCAGTATCAGCAGATTCTTGAGGTTCAAGAGAAGCTTCTAGTACAACAGAAGCGAATTTTTGATTTGGAGCATGAGAATGGTGAGCTAAAAAGTGAATTGAAACTTCAAAGCGAATTGGTTTTTGAGAAGAACGCTTATTGGATCATGAAGGACAATAAGAAAGATGGTCCATTTTGTACGAAATGTAAAGATAGCGAGGAAAAAATGATCCGGATGAGGGAGGGTGATTATATGTCTGGATGGGCATATTGTCCTGGTTGTAAACAGGTAACTCCTTGAATAGCTTATGAATCTATCAGACAATGAAAAACGAGATGTGATTAAGTATCTGGAGGCGGGGAAGCCGCTTCCGGAGAAGTATCGTTTTTTGCTTTTTGATGATGACAGAGAGGTTGAGCTACTTTGGAACGGCAAAACAAACGAGGTGACGAATGTCGTCTTGCCTTTTCAAACCATTGAGCAGATCGATGAGCCGAGAAGCGATGCCAAGTTCGGCAATCAAAATTCTCTTTTTGACACTTCGGGACGACAAATAACCGGATGGACGAATAAATTGATTTGGGGAGACAATAAACTCATTCTTTCCTCTCTCAAAAATGGACCGCTTCGCAAAGAAATAGAAGCGCAGGGCGGTTTGAAATTGATTTATATCGATCCGCCGTTTGATGTGGGTGCGGATTTTTCAATGGATATAAAAATTGGAGACGGCGAGGATGAAGAAAGCTTTACCAAAAAGCCGTCAGTGATAGAAGAAATTGCCTATCGTGATACTTGGGGCAAGGGCGCGGATAGCTTTATCGCGATGATCTATGAGCGGTTAAAGTTGATGCACGATTTACTTGCAGTAGATGGGAGTATTTATGTGCATTGCGATTACCGAGTTTCTTCTTTTCTAAAAATGGTTTTAGATGAAGTTTTTGGAAAGGAAAATTTTAGGAATGAAATTATTTGGTCTTACGGTGCAGGCGGTAATCCAAAGGAGTTTTATCCTCGGAAGCATGATTCAATTTTTTTCTTTTCAAAAACAGAGAATTCAATTTTTAACACCAATGGGTCAATAATGCGTGTTCCTTATGACGAATCCACATTACAAACTCACTATAAAAAAACTGATGATACTGGCAGAAGGTTTCGTGTACAAGTAGTGAACGGAAGGGAATATAAAACATATGCTGATGAAGGTAAGTTAGTCACTGATGTATGGACTGATGTAGGCGCTCAAAATGCAACCTCTCCAATTTCCGGAGAATATACAGGATATCCTACTCAAAAAGCTGAAAAGTTATTAGAAAGAATTATTCACTCTTCAACAAATGAGGGCGATCTTGTCGCAGACTTTTTTTGCGGGTCAGGGACAACTCTTGCTGTTGCTGAAAAACTTGGCAGAAAGTGGATTGGTTCTGATTTAGGAAAATTTGGTATCCATACTTCAAGAAAAAGAATGATTGGAGTACAGAGATCATTGAAAAAGGAAAGTAAGAATTTCAGAGCTTTTGAAATTTTAAATGTCGGGAGATATGAAAGAGAAAATTTCCTAGCGACGAATAATGATTTGCGAGCAGAAGAAAAATCAAAACAAGCCGAAAGAAAAGAAAAAGAATTCGTGAAGCTTATCATCTCGGCTTATAAAGCTGAACCAGTCGAGTCTTTCATCAATATCATCGCCAAGAAGCGGGACAGGCTCGTGGCAGTCGGACCTATTAATACTCCTGTTTCATCCCAACTCGTGCAAGATATCGTGAAAGAGTGCAAAGAGAAAGGAATCACAAAAGTTGATGTTTTGGGCTTTGACTATGAAATGGGGCTTGATTTTGGAGAGTATCAGGATCAGGGTATCGATATCGCCTTTCGGATCATCCCGAGAGAGGTGTTCGATAAAAAGGCGGTAGAAAAAGGACAGGTGAAGTTTTATGATGTGGCTTTTATAGAAGCGAAGCCGATCATCAAGGGCAGAGGAAATAACAAAGAGCTCGCTATCGAACTTACTGATTTTTCCGTCTTTTACAATCAGGATGATTCTGGTGAGATAGCAGAGACGCTCCGTCCGGGTGGTGCCAAAGTGGTCGTGGAAAACGGGCAGGTAATAAAAATCTCCAAAGATAAAAAGACCGAGGAAGTGACCAGAGAAATTTTAACGAAAAAATGGAGCGATTGGATAGACTATTGGGCGGTGGATTTTGATTTTGCGGATAGAAAAGAGATAATCAAAGTGGTTGAGGACGGTGAGGAAAAAGAAGTTTGGACTGGCGACTATATTTTTGACAACGAATGGCAGAGTTTCCGCACGAAAAAGAACAGGAATCTCGAGCTGACTTCGGTAGCGAAAGAAGTCTCCAAAGGCACATACAAAGTCGCCATCAAAGTGGTCGATATTTTCGGGAATGATACGACAAAGGTAATTGAAGTTAAGATATAAATATGGCTAGAATCAACTTCAATCAAATATTTGATAGGAATCCTACGACGGGAGCAATTGCTCCACGTGCGCGCGTTCGCGTCGGAGGAGTTACTTTTGGCCCAGGAGTTACTTTTGGCCCAGGAGTTTTGTTTAGCGGAGTGGATCTGTCTCGCTTTGTGGAAAATGATTTCGAAGTCGATGTTGAGGGGGATCTGTTCATTATTAAAGGAATTTATACCAATAATCCAGGACAGGTATGAAAAAACAAGAACTACAAATTCAATTTCCTGACCCGATTGAAGAAATTCATAAAAAACTCGATAGGTTTTTTTGGGTACTCTTTTCTGTCGGGTTTGTTTTTGTGGTAACGCTTATAGTCATGACGATTACGCTATTGGTTGATTCATTCCACTTTAACTCAGCAACTTATAAAGAGTATTCAGAAAAAACTGCATCAGTTGAAATTATGCAAAAAACAAACGAAGTTTTATTGAAACAAATTCAAGATTTATCAGAACAGAATAAGAAAAATCAAGAAATGATTATTGAACAACAGAAAGCGATCCAGCAGCTTCTGAAAAAATAGTTATATGGCATCCAACAAAAATTTTCTAAAAGATATACAAAAAATAAAAGCAAAATGTGAGTTATCATTATGACTATAAGGAAATAGCAGTAAAAATATAGGTATTATGAATGATCAGGAAATAGTAAAAATTTTTCTAGATACTCAAGAGTGGCAGACTTTTGAATGCAAACGAGTCGCCATTGAGCCGGCGAAACTTTTGGAGACAGTTGTTGCTTTTGCAAACACGGAAGGTGGCTACATCGTCGTGGGCTTGGAGGATCCGACAAAAGCGCAAGGTGAGAAGCGCTTACTAGGAATCAGCGAGAAACTGGATAATATTTCAGAATTTTTGAAGCTTATTGAAAAAGAAATTGAACCGCCGCTTAATCTTTGGGGGAAATTTGAACTTGATATAACCAATGTGAATGGACAGCCGGATAAGTTGTTCGTAGTGAGTGTAAAAAAGAGCAATGACGTCCACTCACTGAAACGAGGCGATACTTTCGTGAGAAAAGGCAGCCAGAATGTAAAGATTGGCTCTACGGAGATAATGCGCCTTAAATACGAGAAGGGCGCCATAAAATTTGAAAGCGAAAAGTCGGGCATCACTACTCTTGAAGATTTGGATATGGGCTTACTGAATGTGTATAAGAAAGATACCTCAAGCGCAGGATTGGATGATTGGCAATTTTTGAAAGATAATGGCTTGGCGGTTGGCAATGACGGAAAATATGAACTGACAAAAGCCGGGGTACTTTTATTCGGCAAGAACCCTTCTGTTGCCTTGAAAAGCAAGTGCGGTATCAAGGTTTCTCACTATTACGGAACAAAACCGAGTTATACTGGGAAGCCGAATTTCGTTACCCGTCCGTTTACGATTGAAGGGCCACTGCTCCAGCAAATCGAGCAGGCGATTGAGTATTTCAGGAATATTATAAAGAATTCACCACCAAAACTTAGCGGCGCGTCTTTTTATCCGACATTTTTGGTTCCGGAGTGGGCTTTCCAAGAAGCGATCACGAACGCAGTGATACACAGGAATTATTTTGTACAGGATGATATTCAGGTAAGGTTTTTTGATGATCGTGTCGAAGTTGAAAGCCCTGGAACTTATCCGGGTCATATAACTATTGGAAATATCAGGGTCGAGCGGTTTGCCCGCAATCCTTTAATCCTACGAACACTGAATCGTTTTCAAACACCGCCAAACCTTGATATCGGTGAAGGGGTTGATCGTATGTTTCGGGCTATGAAAGAGAAAAATTTGTATGAGCCACTTTTCTTTCCACCGACTATGCGACCAAACTCTGTGTTGTTGGTTTTGCTTAATTTTCAAAAAGTTGAGTATTGGGATACCGTCAGTAAGTATTTGGATGAGAATTATAGGGTTACAAACAAAGAAGCAAGAAGTATCACAAGCATTACTGATACAATAAAGATGTCGAGGCAATTGAAGCAGTGGGTTGCTAAGGGTCTTCTTGAAAAGGTCGATTCCAAGTTCAAGGGAGGAGTTTATTACAAAAAAGTCGGCATTACCATACCAAAAAAACTGGATCGTGCATTTGCAGGAGGGGTTGAAAATGGGAAGTAAAATGTATGTTTTATCTCTCAAATACGGCACTTTCTGGCACATACCATTTGCAAGTTTAGTAGTCCCAGTGGGGTATGTAGTAAATTCATCGTCATTTGTGTAAAGAGCGTAAAAAAACATTTATTTAAGCCGAATAACTATGTAGTGGGCATGTATTAAATAGAAAATTGTATTTACCAGTGGTAAAGGTAAATAACAGAATAGACCGCACCGTATAAGCATTTTAAGCTGATTTATTTACTTGTTATGGCGCTTCATAAAGATTTCCCCAAAGACCCATACGCGATACTTGACCCGAGTGTTCGGTGGTTTCCGGCTGATGAAGATTTGCGCGAAAAAGGGTATGATAAGCTTTTACCTCCTCTGGTTGCTGATTTGCGCAAGCAGGTCAAAGCGTGGCGAGATGAAAACTACAAAGGAGCGAGCGATACCTCTAAAGCACTTCTGAATTGGTGGTTTAAGGAAGAACATATTTTGTATGATCAGCAGGGCGTAGCATTTCGTTTCCAGTACTACTTTGCACAACGGGAAGCGCTGGAGACTGTTGTATGGCTCTATGAAGTGGCAAAGGTAAAAGATAAATATGATCTCATCCGTTACAATTCTACGGGAGTGCTGAGCCCGCAGATGTTTACCGAAGACTGGCTGCGCTTTGTGATCAAGATGGCAACGGGTGCCGGCAAGACGAAAGTGATGAGTCTCATGATTGCGTGGGCGTATTTCCATAAAAAATATGAGGCGGATTCAAATTTGGCAAAGAATTTTCTTTTGATAACCCCGAACGTTATCGTTTTTGAGAGAATAAAAAACGATTTCGAGGGGTTGAAGATATTTTTTAGCGACCCGGTTCTGCCGGACAACGGATATCAGGGACAGAATTGGCAGGATGATTTCCAGATGACACTTCACTTGCAGGATGATTTGCGCAATGTCTCTGATACGGGAAATATATTTTTGACCAACATCCACAGGGTATTTGAAGGCGATGTGAGAGAAGCCAGTTTTGATGATGAGGATACTTCCGCATACTTCCTTGGGCATAAGCCCGTGACCAAAACAAATGATTCCACGGTTGATTTGGGAATGATCGTACGGGATATTGATGAGCTGATTGTGATCAACGACGAGGCGCACCATATTCATGATGAAAAGTTGGCATGGTTCAAGTCCATTCTGGATATTGATAATCGATTGAAGCAAAAGGGGACAGGCCTTGCTTTGCAGCTTGACGTCACAGCGACGCCCAAGAAAAATGATGGATCGATTTTTGTGCAGACCATTTCTGATTATCCATTGGTTGAAGCTATCCATCAGAGAATCGTAAAAAATCCTGTCGTGCCGGATGCGGCGAGTCGCGGGAAATTGAAAGAAAATCAAAGCCCATTATTCAGTGAAAAATACAGAGATTATATCAATCTGGGTATTGAAGAGTGGCGCAAGACATATGAGGCACTGAAACCGATGGGCAAAAAATCCATTCTTTTCATCATGACCGATGATACGAAGAATTGTGATGAAGTTGCCGCATACATCGAAACAAGTTTCGCGGATCTGAAGGGTGCGGTTTTGACTATTCATACAAATAAGAGCGGAGAAATTTCGGAAAGCGTTACTGGCAAGAATAAAGAAGAGCTGGATAAACTGAGAAAACAAGCGAACGATATTGATAGTTGGGAGAGTCCGTTCAAGGTGATCATATCGGTTTTGATGCTCAAGGAAGGCTGGGATGTAAAAAATGTAACGACGATTGTCGGACTGAGGCCGTACGCTGCAGATTCAAAGATTCTCCCAGAGCAAACATTAGGTAGAGGTTTGCGAAGAATGTTTTTTGGTAGAGAAGATGTCGAAGAATATGTCAGTGTCATAGGTACGCCGGCATTTATGGATTTCGTTGAATCAATAAATGGCGAGGGGGTGATCCTGGAAAAGAAAGCGATGGGAGATGGCGCAAAACCGATTGCGCCGATGGTTATCGAGGTGGATAAAGATAATCCAAAAAAAGATATCGAAAAATTGGATATTGAGATTCCCGTAATGTCTCCGAGGATTCAGAGGGAATATAAGAATCTCGCGGAGTTAGATGTTGCTCGTTTTGGCAATGCGAAAGTTTCAGTAAAAACTTTTTCTGAGGAAGAAAAAAGAGAGATCGTCTTCAAGGATGTTGTTGATGAAAAAATACATCATACCACAATACTTTCAGGCGATATTGAGCCAGATTTTCAGAGTGTTGTCGGTTTTTTCGCGCAAGCGGTGATGAGGGAACTGCGACTGTTCGGTTGTTATGATATTCTGTTCGGGAAAGTTAAAGAATTTGTGCAGAGCCAGATGTTCGATCAGCCGGTGGATTTATCTGATCTGAATACTTTGAGAAATTTATCAGAGCCTGAATATACACGTCTTATCAAGGAATCATTCAAAAAAGCTATCAATGAATTGACGGTACAGGATAAGGGTGATACTGAGATCAAGAATTATATCAAAATCAGTGAAGCGAGGCCGTTTGTGGTGAATGATAAGTCATATCTCATTCCCACAAAATCAGTCTTCAATAAAGTGGTCGGAGATAGCGATTTTGAGCTGGAGTTTGCGGATTTTCTTGAGAGATGCGACGATGTCGTTTCTTACGCGAAAAACTTTCAAAATAAAGAGGCGAGCGCTCTCCGGATTGAATATAAGAATGCAGAAGGTTTTATTGCGACTTACTATCCGGATTTCTTTGTAAAGCAAGATGATAAGAAGGTGTATATAGTAGAGACAAAGGGAAGAGAGGAGGAAGATGACAAGCTGAAATTTGAGCGATTACAAAAATGGTGTGAGGATGTGAATAGCAGACAAACTAAAATGGTATATAAAGCTCTGTATATAAAACAGGAGGAATGGAAGAAAGACAGGCTGAAAAATTTTGATGAGGTGGTGCGGGTGTTTGGGAAATAAAAGTATCCTCGTCGAGAAAAAAAGATTGGATGATTTTACGACAGTTACGTAACCGGTTACGTAACTCCGGAAACGGGAGAAAGACGTTCTTCCAACGCTTGGATCGGCGGAGATTTTCTGTTTTGAGGGGGATATCTTTTTTGTGTTATACTGAAACCATTAAGATGAAATTTTTATATTGAAATATGGGGCGGAAAAAAAAGGTACCAGCAGAGCCGGAAGATGATGGTTTCAAATTCGAAGATATATTGCATAGCGATGCGAAGAGAAGCATCGTGGCGGTTTTTTTGTTCGCCTTGTCGCTCTTATTTCTTTTGGCTTACTTCAACACGGCCGGTGTGCTCGGGGAATGGTTGGACACAGGGCTTGGGACGCTTTTTGGTTGGGGGAAATGGCTGTTTCCACTCTTGCTTATCATCGCCGGTATCCTTTTTTTGAAACGGCGGACGACGACGCTTGCCGATGCAGTGAGATTTATCGGGCTGGCTTTTGCTTTTTTTTCAGTGCTAGGACTCTTTCATCTATATAGCGGAGAAGGAACGAAAGAATTTCTCCAGATAGCTCGTTCCGGACAGGGTGGTGGATATATCGGGTTTTGTTTTGCGTATATACTCGCGAACTTCACCGGCAAAGTGGCCGGCACCATCATTCTTATCGCACTCTTCGCTATCGGGATCATAGCGTCGTTCAATGTTTCACTCATCCATTCTTTCGAACAGTTGCAAGGAAAACTGCGTCCTAAGGAAAAAGAAGCAAGCAGTCTCGATGAAGAAGAGACTGTCACTCCGATAATCACAGAAGAAAAAATTGATACGATTCCTACGGAAAAAGGAGTGAGCGAGACTCCTCCTTTCGGAGAGAATACGGATCTGGTGGCTAACAATATCCGTCATATAGAATTTAAAGAAGATGATGGTGCGTCCGAAAATAATGCGAATGAGGATGATACTGTTTTGGTGCCGGCATTCGTCCGTCCGAAGAAAGTGCAGCATCGACGCGGGCACGTACAGCGGGAATTGCCATCGGTGGATCTGCTCGAGTCGACTATGGGTCAGGCAGTGGGAGGCGATACGGAACAGAAGAAACATATCATCCAGAGTACGTTGAAATATTTCGGTATAGAAGTGGAACCAGGAGAGGCGTTGGTCGGTCCGACGGTGACACGGTATACTTTCTCTCCGGCTTTCGGAGTGAAGCTCTCACGCATCACAGCGCTTTCGGACAATCTCGCACTGGCTCTTTCCGCAAAGTCTATCCGCATCGAAGCGCCTATTCCTGGTCAAGCTCTCATCGGTATCGAGGTGCCGAATAATACTGTCGCTACCGTACGCCTGAAAGCGATCATTGAAAGCGAAGATTTTCGCGAACGAAAGTCTGATCTGATGCTGGTTCTTGGTCAGGATGTCGCCGGAAAACATATATTGGCCGATCTTCGCAAGATGCCACACCTCCTCATCGCTGGACGAACCGGGTCAGGGAAGAGTGTGTGTATCAATACATTTCTCATATCTCTTCTCTATCAGAATTCTCCCGAGGATCTCAAACTCATCCTGGTTGATCCGAAACGCGTGGAACTGTCCATATACAAGGGTATTCCACACTTGCAAACAGATGTGATCGTGGATATGAAGAAAGTAGTGAATGCTCTCCGTTGGGCTGTCGGCGAGATGGAACACCGTTATAAGGTTCTAGAAGAAGTCCATGCGAGAGATATCGTCGCTTATCGTGAACGGGCGCTCTTGGGTGAACACAAGACAGTGATCGATGCGGAAACAGGCAAAGTCGTCAAAGAGCCATTCCTGAATCTTCCATACTTCGTTATCGTCATCGATGAAATGGCTGATCTGATGTCGATGCATGGGAAAGAAGTGGAAGCGCTCATCAATCGTCTGGCTGCCAAATCGCGTGCTATCGGTATTCATCTTTTGCTTGCGACACAACGTCCGGAAGTGACGGTCATCACGGGTCTCATCAAATCGAATATCCCGACTCGCATCGCATTTCAATTGAAATCGCAGATCGATTCGCGTACCATTCTTGCGGCCGGAGGGGCGGAAAAACTTTTGGGGAATGGAGATATGCTGTATTCTCCATCCGAAGGAACGGAGATGAGACGTATCCAAGGGGCGTTCGTTTCAGATGATGAGGTGAAACGTGTCACCACTTTTTGGCGTAATCAGAAGGAAAATTTCGGAGAAGAAGGGATAGGAGGAGAACTCGATCTAGATGATAAGACAGTCGATATAACCGAAGCGATGGATGAACTGGATAATGGATCGAAAGAGGATGCTCTGTATGAACAAGCAAAAGAAATGACCATACGTACAGGACGCGCATCAACTACTTCGTTTCAGACGGCTTTCAGCGTCGGTTATCCGCGTGCCGCACGATTGATGCACCTTTTGGAAGAGAACGGTGTCGTCGGTATGATAGGAGGGAAGAAGACCGTGCTTATGAATGAAGGGAAGGTCATACCTGCTTCGGCGGAGGATGAGAAAGAACAATACGGCGATAATCCTCTCGCAGATCAGAGTGACCGTGACAAGTGGCAACTCTAAAGAAGCTTTTAGCTTCTTTAGCTTCACGAGCTTTTTAGAAAAGATAAGAAAATTATAAAGCTAACGCAGCTTATGAAGCTAGCGAAGCTAACAGGCTGCTTTTATGAAAGATGGATTTACACGAAAAAAAGTCGAATCGCTTACGCTCGGTGAGAAATTGAAAAAACTCCGTGGGGATTTCCGTATGAGCCTGTCTGAGATTTCTAGAGCGACAAGGATTCAGGTAAAATATTTGGAGTATCTCGAGAACGGTGAATACCATAAATTACCGGCGGATGTGTATGTCCGTGGATTCTTACGGAGCTACGCACACTATCTCAATATCGATGAACAGGCATTCATCAATCTCTATGAGAGAGAGCGGCATATCCAGGTGAATCTCAATCAAGAAACAGAGAAGAAGACTTTCAACGTGAAAAACTTGAGTATCTCTTCATTCGTGATAACACCACGCTCGATCGTCGTCGTGATGATTTTCCTCTTGGTGGGTGGAGCATTCTTCTATCTTTTTCGTGAATTTCAGGCATTTGCCGGAGCACCACGGCTGATCATCCTGAGTCCAGCGGAGAGAACGACAATCATAGAGACGAATGAGATAATCGTGCAGGGAAAGACGGATAAAGGCGCGCGTGTCTCTATCAATAATCAGTCGGTTTTTGTCGGGAGCGCCGGAGAATTCTCTGATAAGCTCACCTTACAGTCAGGACTGAATACGGTCACTATCGTTGCTATTAATCGTTTTGATAAGGAAAAATCAGAGACGCTCTCTATCGAAGCTCATTATACGCCAGAGACGGCGGATGCGGGGAGGGATGGAGCTAAAACGAAAATCGCAGAGACGTTTCATACCGATGTTTCTGTCCACGATTCCCCGGCCAAGGTTACCATAGAAGCGGACGGGACGATCGTTTTCAGCGGTATTCTGAAAGTAGGAGAATCACAGACGGCAGAGGCAAAGGACGCTATAAGAATTATTTCAGAAAATCCGGCGAAAACATTCATACGTTTCAACGGAGCATCGGAAGAATTACCTCTGGGAGACGGGCAGACATCCAAAGCGGGTGTCGTGTTCCTCTCGACAGGACGGCAGGAGTAGACAGATATTTTTGTGTATGCTAGTATGTAAGTAGAGTAAACAATCGGAAAGAGCTGAGAAATATAATCGTAATAATAATATAATTTTCTTATGGCCAAGGAGAAACAAACAAGAGGAGAAGAGAAGAGCAAGATCAATATGGTTCTCGATACCATTCAGGAGAAGTTCGGCGAAGGGATGATGATGAAGCTCGGCGATGTCCGCAAGGTGGATGTCGAAGCCATCCCGACTGGTTCGGTATCGCTTGATATTGCTCTTGGTATCGGTGGTGTGCCACGAGGACGCGTGGTGGAGATTTATGGTCCGGAATCATCCGGCAAGACGACTTTGTCGCTTCATATTATCGCCAATGCACAGAAGGCTGGCGGTATTGCGGCTTTCGTCGATGCGGAACATGCTCTCGATCCGGAATATGCCAAACGTATCGGTGTGAATATCAATGATCTGCTCATCTCGCAACCGGATAATGGTGAACAGGCGCTCGATATCGTTGAGACACTCGTCCGTTCCGATATGGTGGATGTTATCGTGGTAGACTCTGTGGCAGCGCTGGTACCAAAAGCAGAAATCGAGGGTGAAATGGGGGATTCACATATGGGTCGTCAAGCCCGTCTGATGTCGCAGGCTTTGCGAAAATTGACTGCCATCATCGCGCGTTCCAATGTTGTGGTCATCTTCATCAACCAGATCCGTATGAAAATCGGAGTGGTATTCGGCAATCCGGAAACGACGACCGGTGGGCAGGCTCTCAAGTTCTATTCTTCCGTTCGTATCGAAGTGCGTCGTAGTGCCCAGATCAAACGTGGTGAAGAAGTGGTCGGCAACCGCGTCAAGGCCAAGGTGGTGAAGAACAAAGTGGCCGCTCCATTCCGTACGGCGGAATTCGATATTATGTACAACGAAGGTATTTCATTCGGAGGCGATCTCTTGGATGCAGGCGTGTTCTACGGAGCCGTCAAGAAATCCGGTAATTCATATCTCTTCGGTGAAGTGAGACTCGGTGTCGGGCGTGAAACTGCCAAGACTTTCCTCAAAGAAAATCAGAGGGTCGGCAAGGAAATCGAAAAAGCCATTCTCAAACAAGCCAAAGAAGGAAAAATTGAAGCGAAGGCTGAAGTTGAAGAATAGGTGTGATATTTTTTAGCATCCAAACATTTTATCACAAGCAACCTTCCCGGGAGCCGTTCGTTCACCCAGCGGTGAACTTCTCTTATGAAGTTTTTTCGATCCGTCGATGCGATGGCACCGTGCTCGAAAAAAACTTCAACTCTCCCAGGAAGATTCTTGTGAAAAATGCTTTCTTACAGAAAATCTGAAAGCAAGTATGCTATAATATATTCGTATGTCCAAAATGACACGAATAACGGTTTTTGTTTCTCTCAGCGTATTCTTTTTCGCTCTTTTCTTCGTCGTGCCTGCACGGAATAATGTCGTTTCTGCTCAATCAGATGCGGAAGATTTGGAAAATGATATCAGCAGACTTGAGAAGAAAATAAAAGATGCGAGCAAGAAAAAAGATGTTTTACAGCAAAATCTGAATCAGATCAATACATCGCTCACCTCTACTCAGCAGATCATTCAGAGGACGCAGGTGCTTCTCAATGAATCAATACAGACAATCGGTCAAAAAGAGCAAGAAATAGCCAATCTCGAACAACAACTCACGCTCGAAAAAGAAGTGCTCAAGGGATTGATTCGGGAGCTGTACGCAGTGAGCGACATCCCTCTGCCTGAAATAATATTGGCAGGAAATAACGTGCTCGGTCTTTTCCAGGAGAATGATAACTTGCTTTCGACACAGGAAAAAATGCAGGGAGTGATTGGAGATATCAATGATATGCGGAACAAGGTAGCCGGTGAAAAGGGGACATTGGAAGATATGAAGAAAGACCAGGAACTTCTGCTTGTACTCAAGAATAAGCAGAAGCAGAATTTGATCGTGGATCAGATCGATGTACGGGATGACTTGGAAGATCAGCAGGCGACCATTTCGGAGTTGAACCATAAACTCGCGGAATTACGCAAAGATTTGTCTGATTTCTTGGGCGAAAGTATCACGGCGAAAGATATACAGGATGCTGCCAAAATCGCGAGCAATGCGACAGGTGTTCGTAAGGATTTCATCTTGGGAGAATTGGTAGTAGAAACGAATTTGGGAAGATTCACTGGCGGTTGCAAATATAAGGATACAAGGATGCACAGTTATGATATCCCCATATTCAAGGCGATTATGAAATCACTGGGATATGGTTTGAACGATAAGAAAGTATCGTGTGCTCCGAAGAGCGGAGGGTACGGAGGGGCTATGGGAGTCGCGCAATTCATTCCGAGCACCTGGAGTGGTTGGCAATCGAAAATAGCGTCGAAGACCGGGCACAACCCGCCAGATCCTTGGAGTATTACGGATGGTGTAATGGGAATGGCTTTGAAATTGGCAGCAGGGGGTGCGACGAGCAAAGGCGGGGAGAAGGTCGCTTCGATGATCTATTATTGCGGAACATCGAAACCAAAAGAGACGTACAAAGGGAGAGTGGCGGCGTGCAAGAATTATGCCGTCAGAGTTCAATATTGGGCCAATAATTATGAAAGCAAGCTGTAAAGGTTGATTTTCGTAACGTATGGAAACAACGACAAAAAGAGAAGAAGTGGTCTGTATCGTGGATGATAACGATGATATCCGCGATATTTATAGCACGAAATTCCGGCGTGAAGGATTTTCTGTTGTGACAGCCAAGGATGGAGAAGAGGCGCTTGTGGTGATACGGAAAGAACGACCGGATGTCATCCTTCTTGATATTCAAATGCCGGTTCTCGACGGACTGGGTGTTCTTAAGGTACTCAAGAGTAATGTCAATCTCGCAAAAATCCCAGTCGTTTTGCTCAGCAATGTCGATAATGAAGAAATGTTTCAACAGGTGAGCGAACTCGGCGGAGCGCAGTATTATCTCGTGAAATCGCTCACTGATCCGCAGAAAGTAGTCGATGTCACTTTGGATGCGTTGGTAGGGAGATAGACTGTAAAAGAAAAACAGATTCAGCAGAGTCTGTTTTTTTGTGGTTGCTGTATTTTATTATGATTGAGAAACCTTGCTTCCGAATCTTGGGTGTCTTGAAGAAAAGCGATTTTTCGGGTAGAGTAAGAAGGTACTCTCTCATTTTTTTACGACCACTATGAAAAAATTGTACAATCCGAAGACAATAGAGAAGAAATGGCAGAAGGTTTGGATGAAACAAGGTGTATCAAAAAAAGCTTTAAATAAAGGAAAATTATATATCCTGGATATGTTTCCGTACCCATCAGGGGATGGACTCCACGTCGGACACGTCGAGAATTTCACTGCGACCGATATCTATGCTCGTTTCAAACGATTCTTGGGCTATGACGTTCTCCGTCCGATGGGATGGGATGCTTTCGGTTTGCCAGCCGAGAATTTTGCCATTAAGACAGGTATTCATCCAAAACTGAAAACACTTGAGTCAATCAAGAATTTCAAACGGCAAATGAAATCAGTCGGACTTCTGTATGATTGGGATCGAGAAATCAACACTTCGAGTCCCGAGTATTATAAATGGACGCAGTGGATGTTTTTGTTTTTGTATACAAACGGATTGGCTTACAAGAAGAAAGCCAAGGTGAATTGGTGCGAAGCTTGTCATACGGTGCTCGCCAACGAACAGGTGATCGATGGCAAATGCGATCGTTCCGGGGATATCGTTATCCAAAAAGATCTCGAGCAGTGGTTTTTCAAGATTACGGATTTCGTCGAACCGACGAAAAGAGAAGATGGCACAAAAATTTCCGGACTTCTTTCGGGGTTGGAGAAAATCGATTGGCCGGAGTCGACCAAGGCAGCTCAACGGCATTGGATCGGGCGTTCAGAGGGTGCGGAAGTGGTATTTTATATCACTGATACTGAAGAGGAAGTCAGAGTATTTACTACGCGACTGGATACTATTTATGGTTGTACGTACATAGTGATCGCTCCTGAACATCCGCTCGTACGTACGCTCGAATCACGGATGAAGAATGCTCAGGCGGTAAAAAAATATATCGCTGTCACGAAAAAGAAAACCGATCTGGAACGCACGGAATTGAACAAGGAAAAAACCGGCATCTGTCTGCAGGGTGTCGAAGTGGTGCATCCGTTCACCGGAGAGCGTCTGCCGGTCTATGTGGCGGATTATGTCCTCGGCACGTACGGTACAGGAGCGGTGATGGGCGTCCCGGCCCACGATGAACGCGATTTTATTTTTGCCAAGAAATATCAGCTTGAGATTCTGGAGGTGATACAGGGAAAAGAGGCGAATCACAAAGAAAAACCGTATACCGAAGATGGCACACTCATAGCATCAAAGGAATTCACAGGGCTTCATTCGGAGGAGGCGCGAGAAAAAATGTTAGTATGGTTACAAAAAGAAAAACTGGGGAGGAAAGTGGTGAATTATCGTCTGCGCGATTGGCTCATTTCCCGTCAACGGTATTGGGGTGCTCCAATTCCTATCATTTATTGTGATGATTGCGGGGTAGTGCCGGTACCGGAAAAAGACTTGCCAGTGAAACTGCCGGCGGATGTGGATTTCCGGCCGACCGGGGAATCACCACTCGTCCGTTCCAAGAGTTTTCACAATGTGAAGTGTCCCAAGTGCGGAAAGAAAGCGCGTCGAGAGAGTGATACGATGGATACATTCGTCTGTTCGAGTTGGTATTATATGCGTTTCGCTGATCCACACAACATAAAAACATTCGCTTCCAAAAAAGCCTTGGCCACGTATCTTCCAGTGGATTTCTATATTGGTGGTTCTGAACATACCGTCCTTCATCTTCTGTATGCACGTTTCTTCACCAAGGCACTGATGAAGTATGGCTACCTCGAATTCGATGAACCATTTCAGAAATTGCGTCATCAAGGGATGATTTTGGCACAGGATGGGCAGAAGATGTCCAAGTCTAAGGGGAATGTGGTCAATCCTGACCAGATGGTGGCGGAATTTGGAGCCGACAGTTTGCGTCTCTATGAAATGTTTATGGGACCGTTCGAAGATATGAAGGCCTGGAATACGGGGAGTATCATCGGGGTGCGTCGGTTTCTGGAAAAGGTGTGGCGGTTGGGGCAGAGAGCAGATAACAAACAACAAAAAACGAAGAACGTATCGCTTGAATCTTTACTGCATCGCACTATCAAGAAAGTGACTGAGGATTTGGAAGAATTGAAATTCAACACTGCTATCAGTTCGCTGATGATTCTGATGAATGAAATGGAAAAATCTGATCATATATCACGTATCACCTATCAGACATCTCTCGTCCTCCTTTCTCCGCTTGCTCCGCATATTGCAGAAGAATTGTGGTCGCAATTAGGTGAGAAGAAATCTATATTTTTTGCACAGTGGCCGAAGTGGGATACGAAAAAGATTGCCGAGGAATCATCTATAATTGTGGTACAAATCAACGGAAAAGTCCGCGCGACATTCCAGATGGCGACAGGAAGCTCCGAAGCAGAAGTGAAAAAAGTGGCGCTCGCAGATGCGAATGTGCAAGCATATACAGAGGGCAAAGCAATTCGCAAAATTATTTATATCAAAGACAAGATTTTGAGTTTAGTTATTGGTGACTAGAACGATTCATGAAAAAGACTTCATTTTTTCTTCCGTGTCCGCAGTCGAATATGTCGTACCTTAGCGTCGATAAACATCACTGTCCTGCTCTAAGAGTCGAAACAACTCCGAGCGTCACGCTCTGTTTTTAGCGACGCTTTCAGTAGACATATGACCGACAATCGGACAAAGGAAGGAAAATAAATGTTTTTGTAACAAGAATCTAAAGAGAAAAAAATCCTATGAAAATATTCCTGGATTTCGATGATCTCCTTTTTGATACGAATGCATTTTTTGTTAGTTTGCAATATATTTTTGAAGAATTTGGAATTTCGAAAGAAATATCATTGAAATCATATCAGGAAATAAAAGCTGAGTTTCCAAGAGGGGGTTGGTGCTATTCTTTCGGGAGGCATATCGAAAAACTGAAACAATATGTTGCTTTTGATGAGGAAGATTTACGGAAGAGATTGATGATGTTTATTACTGATACAGAAAGATTTTTATTTTCTGATGTGGAGAATTTTCTTTCGTCTCTAAAAAAGAATGGTCATACTTTATGTATTCTCTCCTTTGGCGATAGACAGTTTCAGTTAGCTAAAATAGCAGGAGCGGGCATCTCGCACTTTATAGAACGAAACATCATAACAGATAAAGATAAAGCAGTTGCTCTTCAGGGCGAAATCAATGATAATGAAGAAGGGATATGATTCTTTGATGATAGGGCACATTTTTTAGAAAGTGTGAAACGAGTTTTTCCAAAAATAAATACAGTGCTCGTGAAACGGAAAGAAGGGCGATACCAAGATGAACCAACGGATCTTTGCGATTATGTTGTGAGTGATCTGAATGAAGGCGAAAAATTATTTCTAAAAAATCTTTAATTAAATTATTGTTTTAACTCACTACTTTTAACTCTCATTCTATGTGTGGAATCGTAGGGTATGTGGGCAAAAAGTCAGCAAAGGATTTTCTTGTAGAAGGACTGAAGCGTCTCGAATATCGTGGCTATGATTCTGCAGGTATTGCCGTGATGCAGGAAGTCAAAGGTACACAGAAAATACAGACGGTGCGTGCTGTCGGAAAAGTCATCAATTTGGAAAATAAATTAAGTGAGCATATGAGTGGGTGTATCGGTATTGCTCATACCAGATGGGCGACACACGGCAAGCCATCAGAGAAAAATGCTCATCCGCATATCGATTGTCAGGGGACGGTGGCGGTAGTACACAACGGCATCATCGAAAATTACCGCGAGCTTCAGGAAATGCTGATGAAAAAAGGGCATACATTTCGTTCGGAAACAGATACCGAAGTGATTGCCCATCTTATCGAGGAGGAAATGTCTGCGTCGGAAAAAACGGAGCATATTTTCGAAGAGGCTTTTGTGAAGGCACTGAAGCAATTGCGGGGGGCGTATGGCATTGTCGCTCTTTCTATCAGTGATCCTGAGATGATACTCATGGCACGGAAGAGCAGTCCACTGGTTCTTGGTATTGGAAATGGTGAGATGTTTATTGCGTCGGATATTTCTGCGATGATAGGGGACGTGAAACGTGTTGTGTATCTTGATGATGGAGAAATCGCTCTAGTAAAAAAAGAGAGTTACAGAGTAAAGACACTTTCAAATTGTATGAAAGAAAAAGAAGAGCTCGTTCTTGAATGGGACAAATCAGTAGCGGAAAAAGGAGGCTTCGCTCACTTTATGCAAAAAGAGATATTTGATCAGCCGAGAAGTTTTGCTGATGCACTACGCGGACGACTCATACTCGAGGACGGTATGGCACGCCTCGGTGGACTGCGGGCAGTAGAGAAAAGATTGCGGTCTATCAACCGTATTATCATTGTTTCTTGCGGAACATCCTATCACTCGGCGCTCGTAGGGGAATATATGCTCGAAGAATACGCGGGGATTCAGACAGAAGTGGAAATGGCATCAGAATTTCGGTATCGCAAACCACTGCTTGATAAGAAAACAGTGGTCATTGCCATTTCGCAATCAGGAGAAACAGCCGATACACTT
>Ga0100388_10000600_pt1 | contig 32907 bp, 31 predicted proteins | sample CryGeymeta201512_FD_81536 | JGI IMG/M metagenome (GOLD analysis project Ga0100388, IMG submission 81536) | Groundwater microbial communities from Crystal Geyser aquifers in Utah, USA - Crystal Geyser metaG 2015-12 | ecosystem: Environmental > Aquatic > Deep subsurface > Groundwater | place... | reverse complement strand
TTAAAAATTCAGTTTTGTCGTCTCTTAACCCCGGCCATGTTTTGGTTCACTTTAGTTCCGGAGGTTTAACCGGTTTAAAAACCTTCAAACAAATAATTAAAAATTATAAATTAAAAATTAAAAATTAACTACTATGTCCCGTTACATCATAACCGGCGGCAAAACTCTTTGTGGAGAAGTATCTATTCGTGGTGCCAAAAATGCCAGTTTTAAACAAATTATTGCTTCCATGTTAAGCGATAAAACAACCCAGCTTTCAAATATACCCCAAATATCAGATGTAAAAATTACCCAAAGTATTGCTGAAAGTCTCGGTAGTCAAATTTCACCTATCGGCGAACATTCCCTGGAAATTACTACCAAAAAACTTTTTTCCTCCACCGTACCCCATGGCACCGGTGAAAAATCCAGGGCTTCATTTATGTTTGCCGCCCCTTTACTTTTACGAACAGGTGTGGCCACTATACCCACTCCCGGTGGCGACAAACTCGGAGCCCGCCCTTTGGATCGTCTTTTTGAATGTTTCCATAAAATGGGAATCACCACCAAAATTACTGATGACACTATTCATTTTTCCGCCTCAAAAATCAAACCAACTGTTTTTTCTTTTCCAAAACCTTCCCACACTGTCACCGAAGTACTAATAATGATCTCTACTCTTGTCAAAGGACAAACTATCCTAAACAATTCTTCCCTTGAACCTGAAATCGACGATCTGATTGTCATGCTTAACTCCATGGGAGCCAGGATTTATCGTGATCCCAAACTTTCTCAAACCATTATCATTGACGGTGTTGATAGCTTGAGAGGAACCACTCATCAGGTTATCGCCGACCGCAATGAAACCGTCACTTTTGCCTGCGCCGCCCTACTAACTAAAGGCTCAATTAACATTCTTCGTACCGACCCTAAAATTATTACGACATTTTTAGAAACTCTTTCTACTATGGGAGCAAAAATTGTTTCCGGCAAGGACGAAGTTACTGTATCTTGGGATAAACCTTTAAAATCTATCAACATTGAAACCGGTCCGGAACCCTTCTTTATGACTGACTGGCAAACCGTATTTTCCGTTCTCCTAACCCAGGCTGTTGGTGTCAGCTCAATTATCGAACGGGTTTATCCCTCCCGCTTCCAACATATTACCAACCTGGAAAAAATGGGCCTAAAGGTCAAATATTTTAATCCAATCGTTACTAATCCAAAATCTTACTATGAATTCAACCCTCAAAACGATAGCCCTCAATATTTCCATGGGGTTAAAATCTACGGTCCGGTAAAACTTAAACCAGCCAAATTTGTCATCAATGATCTGCGGGCCGGCGCCTCAACCACCCTGGCTGCCTTAACTGCCACCGGTATCTCAATTGTTGACAATGTTGAATACATCGAACGGGGTTATGAAAAATTAGCTGACCGTCTTAAATCATTAGGAGCCCAAATAGAGTATATTAAAACTTGAAAACCATGGCACATCTTTACCTCGGCCTTCTCCTATTCTCCTTTTTTACTACCAGTATTTTAGTCATTCCCTTTATCAATATTCTTTACCGCCTAAAATTTCAACGACGTTGCCAAAAAACTCTTGATTTTCAAAATCACCGGACCCCTATTTTTGATAAATTTCACCATGATAAATCCGGTACTCCTGTCGGCGGGGGATTGTTAATTATCTTATCCGTGGTTATTCTTTTTTCCTTCCTTTTTCCTATTTTAACATTCTCCCGAATATTTATTTCCAGCAATTTCCGGCTCAATCACGAAATTGAAGTCATCTTTTTTACTTTTATTAGTTTCGGCATCCTTGGACTCTATGATGATATTTTTAAATTTTTTGGTTTTAAAAAATCCGGATTCTTCGGCCTACGTTTAAAATACAAATTATTTCTTCAAATACTATTAGCCGTTATCGCTTCTTCCTTAATGTTTTTCCGTTTGGGGATTAATTTTATTTACTTGCCATTTATTGGTGCCATCAATCTTGGACTTTTTTTTATTCCCATTTCCGCCGTCATTATCACCTCGTTTGCCAATTTCTTTAATATTAGTGATGGTCTCGATGGTCTGTCCGGTGGCATCCTCATGATTTCCCTTTTTGCTTTTTGGATTCTAGCTGGTTCTTCTATGGACACCCCCATCTCTCTTTTTATTTCACTCTGGATTGGAGCCTTAATTGCCTTCCTTTATTTTAATATCTTTCCTGCCCGCATCTGGTTGGGTGATGTCGGCTCACTTTCCTTTGGGGCCACTTTTGCTGTTATCGCTCTGCTTTTAGGTAAAATTGTACCTCTTATCATTGTTGGTCTTCCTTTTATTGTTGAAGGCCTAAGCAGCGCTATTCAAATGGTTTCCAAAATTTATTTTAAGAAAAGAGTTTTCCCTGCAGCTCCGATACATCTCACTCTGCAAAAAATTGGTTGGGAAGAACCAAAGATCGTCTTCCGGGCTTGGCTAGCTACTATTATATTAGCAATCTTTGGCCTATGGCTGGGACTAAATTAGATCTTCTTATTAAGGAAGTTAATAAATATCAAAATCTTCCTTATTTCTGCAACCAAGGAATACATAAAAACATTTCTACCAATAATGCTCTGGTAGGTAAAGGTTCCGCCCACGACATCGCTCAAACCACTCTTGAAATTGCCAATCAGGAAAACATTAAATTACCTAATTTGACCACTGTCCAAATCTATAACTTCCAAAAAAAACATCATATTGGTATTGACTGTTCTGGCCTGGCTTGTCAGTTATTGAATTTCTACTTCTCACTCTCGCTTGATCCCCGAAAAACCTCTGCCAACCACCTAACTTCTTCGCCTCTCTCAACCGCTATTAAGCTCGACAATATTCGTACCGGTGATCTCATTCGACAAAAAAACGGTCGCCATATCCTCTTTATAATTAATCGACTCGGTGATACTGTTACCTTCGTTGACAGTCGCCGTGATGGCCATGGGGTTAAAATATCTACCTTTTTCCTTTCCCAACCAAACATTAAAATTGATGGTGTCTACCGACTTACTTCTCTTCAATCAATACCTGGTACTTCAGTGGAGTCAAAGAAATAATTTCCACTTCTGTTCCGCATTCACTACATTCTAAAATGTCTCCAACCACCATTGGATTACTGCTTATTATTTCTACCTGACAATCAGGACAAATTACTTTTTCCATCTTTATATATTAAAATGTAATAGTCTATTATATGACACCTCTTCTAAAAAACAATTCAGTCTATTTTAAAAGGGAAGATCAAAATCCCACCGGTTCCGCCAAAGACAGAGCTATTTCGCTTCAAATTCAAAATTTGATTACTAAAAACTTCAAATCCGCGGTTATCTCCTCAACCGGTAATGCCGCCATTTCTGCCCAACATTACTGCCAACTTTCAAAAATCCCTTTAAACATCTTTGTTTCCCCCCATGTCTCCAAAGCCAAACTAAAACTTCTTTATCCGTTCACTGTATCCTCTCGACCGATTAGTGACGCCATTAAATTTTCCAAAACCAACCACGCTTATTTTCTTAGACAATCTACTGATCCCATTGCCCTTTTAGGCTATCAACAAATCGGTTTTGAATTATTAAAACAGCTGTCGGAAATCACTAGTCTATTCATTCCGGTTGGCAGTGGTACTACCCTTTTGGGAATCTCTCAGGGCCTGCCTTCAAACGTTAAAATCTATGCCGTTCAGCCGGCCAGTTTCTGCCCCATTGCCTCATCCTTCGACCAAAATTTCATCCCTGAAACCGATAATCTGACTGACGCTTTGGGTGTTAAATATTTACCCCTGAAAAATCAAGTTCTTCTGGCTATTAATCAAAGTGGGGGTGGGGGAGTCGTCGTTCAGAATCAGGCCGTTTTAAACGCCCAGAACTATCTTGATAAAAATCAAATAATAACTTCCCTTGAGGGCGCCCTGACTTTGGCCGGTTACCAAAAAATAGCCAATACTCAAAATCTTGGTGCTTTCCCGGTTATTTTATTGACCGGAGCCAAAAGATGAATTTAGAAAAAACTTTGTCGGAATTGCCAGTCGACTTTTTCTTTTTGGTTGTCGATAAGTATTTAAATATCAATCTTCCCCGTCTTTCTAATTTTTATCCCATTTTTAATCCCCAACTCTCTGTAAAAAATAGTGGCTATTTGTTATCACAACCGGAAACCCTCGATTTTATTCGAAAAACCACTACTAAATCCGGCCATCGGGCGGCTATTATACCCTTCAAACCTCTACCCAAAATCGATCTTATGTGTAAAAAAAACAACTGGATAAGGGTTAGTAATCTGTCATCGCTTAATCGACTTTTTGAAGACAAAATTAAATTCTCTCCCCTCGTTGCCAAACATTCCATACCCTTGGTTCCTTTTATCATCGGACAACTTGAACCCAAACTTCTCTCAGTTGCCTCAAAAAAATTTAGCCTTCCTTTTGTCATCCAAACTCATCATGGGTGGGCCGGCAACAGCACTCACTTGATCAAAGATTTAAAAACTATTTTTAATATCATTCCCCGCCACACACCGGTTAAAATCTCTCCCAATCTAAAAGGTTACACCCTGCTTAATAACTGTTGCTTGACTACCCGCGGCCTCCTTCAAAGCCCTCCGGCCCTTCAATACACCGGCATTCCCTCCTTAACTGATAATCCCTTTTCCACCGTTGGCCGCCAATGGCCCTCCTTAGCTTCTCCAAAAATCATTTCTAAGGTTAAAAAAATCACTTCCGACTTTGCCAAAATCCTAAAATCTTATAATTATCGTGGTTTTTTCGGACTGGACTTTTTGGTCTCTTCAAATAAGGCGTACCTTTTGGAATGTAATCCCCGCCTGACTGCATCATTTGCCTTTTACACCGACATTGAAACTAAAAACAATCTTAATCCACTTTTTTTCTATCACCTTTTGGAATTTTGTGCCCCAGACAAAATCAACGACCTAACAGATGAAGATCGCTTCAGTAATCCTCATTTAATCGGTTCTGAAATTACTCAAAAAAACCATCTCTGTGTCACCACCAAAAAGTATCATGACTTTAAAATCTTTTGTCATCAATTATCTTCACTATCAATTAATTCATCCATATTTAAACATCTCCATAATGAGCAAGATTAAACCCGGCTCTCCCCTTCTATTTTACATTTCTTCACTGGTAATAATCGGGTTACTTTTTATTTCTGTTTCATCGCTTTTCGAAGCCCAGGCCAGTCAGGGTGACCCCTTTTTCTTCCTTCGTAAACAAGCCTTATGGGTTGGTATCGGCTTTCTTTTATTTCTAATCTCATCGGTTTTAAATCTCGAATTTTTCCGTAAATATTCATTTTACTTCTACCTTTTTTCGATCATATTATTAATTGCAGTTCTTATTCCTGGTTTAGGAGTAAAAGTTCTTGGTGCCAGACGATGGTTTGATCTTGGACCCATAAATATTCAGCCGTCTGAGATATTTAAACTCATCTCGGTTATATTTTTTTCCGCTCTTTTTGCCGACCCCAAACAATCAACCTTCAAAAACCTTTTTCTTTTTCTTATTCCTGCCTTTACCCTAATTGTTTTTGAGCCTAATCTTAGCACTGCCATTCTTATCGGTGCCATTGTTTTTTCTATCTATTATCTTTCAGGTGGTCCCAACTTTCCCCTTTTTTTAACTTTTCTTATATTTTTTGTTTTAGGAATTGGTCTGGTTATTTTCTCACCTTATCGACTGGCCAGATTTAAAACTCTTCTTAATCAGGAAGAAAATCCCAACCAAAACTATCACCGTCAACAAATAATCATCTCTCTGGCCTCCGGCGGTTGGTCTGGAAAAGGAATTGCTAATTCCGACCAAAAATATAAGTTTTTACCCAAGATCAGTACCGACTCAATTTTGGCTATTGTTGGAGAAGAAACCGGATTTATAGGCCTAAGTGGTCTTATTTTCCTTTTCATATCCCTGGTTGTTTATCTTTTTAAGTTGGCCAAAGTTGTCATCAAACCCTTCGAAAAACTATTAGTTTCCGGATTTGCCTGTTGGCTTTCATATCAGGCCCTAATAAATTTTTCCGCCATTGTCTCCCTAATTCCCCTAACAGGCATCCCTTTCCCTTTTATTTCCTACGGTGGCTCATCCCTATTAACTCTTTTTATTGCCGCTGGATTGGTCAGAAACATAGAAAAACGACACCTCTCCTTGTTATACTCACCTAATGCCAATCTCAAAAAAAATCGTTTTAACCGGCACTCACCTCACTCCCGCCATTGAATTTATTCGTCAACTCCAATCTGACCCGGACATTCTTTGGGAAATATATTATATCGGCCGAATTTATAACTCCAGTGTTAACACCACTCCAGCCATCGAGTCAAGGGTAATTCCCAAAGCGGGGATAAAGTATTTTGGAATTAACTGTGGCAAACTTGATCGACGTTGGTTCCCTAACACCTTAAAAGGTCTCCCGGAAATCCTGAAAGGTTTTTTTTCTGCCCTTAATTTAATTAAATCTCTAAAACCAGAATTTATAGTCTCTTTTGGTGGCTATGTTTCCGTTCCCGTCATTGTGGCTGGTTATTTTAATAAGGTTAAATCCATTACTCATGAGCAAACCTTCACTTTAAGTCTCTCCACTAAAATAAATAGTCTCTTTTGCAACAAGGTTGCCCTATCTTTCCCAATAACAATAAAATTTTTTAAAAAAAAATTTATTGTTACTGGTAACCTTCTCCGTCGGGAAATATTTTCTACTAATTCAAAAAAGTTTAAAAATTTTAAATTAAAAATTAAAAATTATCCCCTGATATATATTACTGGCGGCAATCAGGGATCATTTTTTATAAATAATCTAACAAAATTATCTCTCCCTCTCCTTTCGAAAAAATTTTTTATTATTCATCAGTGCGGCCAAAAACTTAAATCTCATTCTTCCTCCAATTATTTACCTCTTGCCTATATCGACAATCAAGATATTGGTTGGATTTTAAACCACGCTTCTCTAATAATTAGCCGTGCCGGGGCCAATACTTGTCAGGAAATTGTCGTCCTAAAAATTAAATCGATTTTAATACCCCTAAAAGTTAGCCAACAGAACGAGCAGATAAAGAACGCTGCTTTTGTTAAAGCGCAACTTCCGGATATCACTACTGTTATTCCAGAATCCAAACTTAACCCACCATTACTCCTTTCCAGCATCGAAAAACTTATCCGGATAGAATATTATCGCGGTGTCTTCAAACCAAAATCAAATCTAAGACTACTCAAACTCATTAAAACCATCTAAAATTAACTCATGCAACATTCTAAAGTTATCTCTGCCATCGACATCGGAACTTTTAAAATTACCACTATCGTTGGGCAATATTTCGAATCAGATCACAAAATTAACATCATTGGTTCCGCCTCAATTCCAGCAGTCGGTTTTAAAAAGGGTCAGATCATCAATCTGGAAACTGCCTCCCGTACTATCACCGAATCGGTCGAATCAGCCGAAAGAATGGCCGGGGTAGAAATAAACTCCGCCTTTGTTTCTTTAACTGCCCCTCATTTTGAATCCTTAAATTCCCACGGAATCACCGCTATTGGCAACCAAAACGGTGAAATAAGCAATGATGATATTAACCGTGCCGTTGAAGCAGCCAAAGCCGTCACTCTTCCAGCCAATAAAGAAATTGTTCACGTCATCCCCCGGGTTTTCACGGTCGACGGCCAAGAAGGAGTGATTGATCCTATCGGTATGAACGGTGTCCGCCTTGAAGTTGAAACCCATTTGATTCTAGCTTCTACCCCAGCCCTAAGAAATCTAAATAAATGCTTGGAAGACATTGGTATCAAAACTATTTCATTGGCCTACTCAGGCCTTACTGCCGCCAAGGCCTGTCTCACCGACACTGAAACTGAATTGGGTGTAGCTTTAATCGATATCGGCGGCAGCAATACCACCATCACTCTTTTTTCTGAAAATTCGCCCCTGTTTTCCTCTTGTATTCCCATCGGGGCCAATAACATCACCGCCGATTTAGCCATTGGACTTCGGCTACCCCTATCTGACTCCGAAAAAATTAAAATCCGGCTTAGTCATTTTTCTGAAAAAAGGGGATTTGAAGACGAAATCGATTTAGAACAATTTGGAATAATCGGCGACCACAACAAAATTTCCTTCTCCACTACCCTAAACGGAATTATTAAACCCCGCCTAAACGAAATTATTGGACTTATTTGGAACGAAATTTGTTCCCACGGATTTCAAAATCAAATTCCGGCCGGCATAGTTCTTACTGGTGGAGGTGCGGAAACTTTAGAAATAAAAAAAATCGCCAGCGATTTGATTCCATTGTCAATTCGAATCGGAGAACCTCCAAAACTTGGCGGCATTGTCGATGACATTACCAATCCCAGTTTCAGCAGCGCCATCGGCACCCTCCTCTTTTTCGCTGATTCAAAATTATCTCCTAAAAGTTCTTCGCGTAAAATAAATTTTTCGTCCTTGGGAATTTATAAAAAAATTAAGACATTTTTAGAACCCCTTTTACCTTAACCTATGGGTTTAGTAAAAACACTAACCGGTCAATTTGCCAAAATAAAAGTCCTAGGAATTGGCGGAGGTGGTAATAACGCCATTAATTCAATGATTACTGAAGATAATATCAAGGGTGTCGATTTTATTTCTGTCAATACCGATTCTCAAGCTCTTCTCAATTCCAAGGCCCCCATTAAAATTCAAATTGGTGAAAAATTAACCAAAGGTCTTGGTGCCGGTGGCGATCCCCAAATCGGTCAACAAGCCGCCGAAGAGTCTCGTGAAAGGATTAAGGAGGTCATTGAAGACACTGATATGCTTTTTATTACTGGCGGTATGGGTGGAGGCACCTGCACCGGCGCTGCTCCTGTCATTGCTGAAATTGCCAAAAAGGAACTTGGAATCTTAACTATAGCTGTAGTTACCAAACCCTTCCTTTTTGAGGGTACCCGTCGGATGAGTCGGGCTGAAGAAGGCATTGCCCGTCTTCGGCTCTTTGTTGACACACTTATTGTTATTCCCAACCAAAAAGTATTGGAGGTGGTCAATACTCAAGCCACCCTCCTTGAAGCTTTCAGAATTGCTGATTCGGTTTTAAATAAAGGCACCAAAGCTATCGCTGACTTAATTACTGTTCCGGGACTAATTAATCTTGATTTTGCCGATATAAAATCAGTTATGAGCAATGCCGGCTCAGCTCTCATGGGGGTGGGGGAGGCAGAAGGGGAAGGCAGAGCCATGAAAGCCGTCGAAGATGCAATTTCTTCCCCTCTAATCGAAGTTAATATTGATGGCGCCCGCGGCGCTTTAATTAATATCACTGGTGGTCCAGATATCACCATGGCTGAAATCGAGGAAGCTGCCAAAGCTATCACCTCCCATGTTGCCCCTGACGCTAATATTATTTTTGGCGCCTCGATTGACGAAAATCTAGCCGGTAAAATCAAAATTTCCGTCATTGCTACTGGTTTTGATTCGTCTAAATCATCTTACCAAAGCTATAAAAAAACCACTATTGTGCCTGATCTTTTAGAAGAAAAAGCCAAACCTTTATCGGTAGAATTTCAAAATCTTTTAAAGGACCAAACCATTCCCGAAGGAGTCGATATTGATGATGAGTTCGACATCCCCGCCTTTTTGCGCAAAAACCAATAAATCCCTTATAATACCCTATGGCCTTTTTTAAAGATCTACCACCAAATCCCAATTTTCCCGAAATGGAAAAGGAAATAATGGACTGGTGGCAGAAAAACGATATTGTCAATAAATATCTTCACAAAAACGATTCCTCGACGGAAGTTTTTTCTTTTATCGACGGTCCCATTACCGCCAATGGTCCCATGGGAGTCCATCACGCCCGCGGCCGAACCATAAAAGATGTTTTTCAACGCTATAAAAATCTTTGCGGGTTTCGGCAACGTTTTCAAAACGGTTTTGATTGCCAGGGTCTCTGGGTCGAAGTCGAAGTCGAAAAAGATGCCGGATTTAATTCCAAAAAAGATATCCAAAACTTTGGTCTCGATAAATTTACCACCGCCTGCCTTGACCGAGTTTCAAAATATTCCCAAATTCAAACCGAACAATCCATTCGTCTTGGCTATTTTATGGACTGGGACAATAGCTACTACACCAACTCCAAAGAAAACAACCTCTATATTTGGTATTTTTTAAAAGTCGTCCACGAAAAGGGTTGGCTCGTTAAAAGAAAAAGTGCCGCTACCTGGTGCCCCCGCTGTGAAACCGGTCTCTCCCAACACGAGCAGGCTGATGGTTACAAAAATATTACCGATACTTCCGTTTATTTAAAATTCAAACTTAAGAACAAAGATAATGAATATGTCTTGGCCTGGACCACTACTCCTTGGACCTTATCAGCCAACGTTCTTTTGGCTATCAATACCAAACACGATTATGTCAAGATCAAACATAACGATGACATTCTCTACCTGGCCCGTCAAGCTGCCGATCGTCTGGGTTTAACCGATTACCAAAGCTTTGACTCCCAAAAACTTCTCGGTCTTGAATACGAATCAATCTACGACATTCCCGTCCAAATAAATGTCAAACATTATATTACTCAATGGGACGAAGTTGATCCGATTGAGGGTACCGGCATAGTTCACATCGCTCCCGGCTGCGGTCAGGAGGATTTTCTTTTGGGTAAAAAACTCAAGGCCGACATGCTCTCTCCCTTGGATGAAACCGGCCACTTTGGTCCGGGTTATGGGGATTTGACCGGACTTTACGCGCATAATGTTGCCCCAATGGTTATCGGTTATCTAGAAAAAATTGGCGCCTTATTTAAAACCGAACCCATTGCCCACCGTTATCCTCATTGCTGGAGATGCAAAACCAAATGTCTTTTTCGACTTGAGGACAGCTGGTATATCGATACAAATCAAATTCGGCCACTTATGAAAAAGGCTGCCACCGATGTCAACTGGCATCCCAAATTTGTCGGCCGGCGGATGCAAAACTGGCTTAATTCCATGGAAGATTGGATGATTAGCCGTAAACGTTTCTATGGCCTGGCTCTGCCTTTTTACGAGTGTGGTTGCGGTCAATTAACAGTTGTCGGCAGTCTTGAGGAACTTAAAAGTTTAGCCGTCGACCCCAAACTTGTTGAAGGACTATCTTCCCTTCACCGGCCTTGGATCGATGAAATAAAAATAAAATGCCCCAAATGTGGCCATGCGGTCAGTCGCATCCCCGATGTCGGTGATTGCTGGCTTGATGCCGGAGTAGTTCCGTTTTCCACCCTCCACTATCTTGACGATAAATCTTATTGGCAAAAATGGTTTCCAGCCCACTTGGTTACAGAAATGACCGAACAGGTTCGTCTGTGGTTTTATTCCATGCTCTTTTTTAGCGTCACCTTTGAAAATGTTTCTCCTTATCAAAACGTAGTTACTTATTCCGAAGTCCGAGACGAATTTGGGGAACGGATGAGTAAAACTAAAAAAAATGGTATCCCTTTTGACAACGCTGTTGCCAAAATGTCAGCTGATGCCATGCGTTGGCTTTATTGTCTTCAAAAATCCAGCTCCAATGTTAACTTTGGGTACAATATTGCCGATAGTATTAAACGCGAATTTATTCTCATTCTATGGAACTCATATCGTTTTTTTACTCAGCACGCCAATCTGGAAAACTGGCAACCTGATCCCGGCTTCCGCCCCGAACAACTCACCGCGGTTCTTGACCGCTGGCTTCTTTCCCGCTTGCACAGCACCATTTCCCAAGTCAGTAAAAGCCTGAACCACTACAACACCGCCAAAGCCACCGAAAGTATCCAAAAACTTGTCTCTGATCTCTCCACTTGGTATATCCGCCGAAACCGCAACCGAAACGACAATCTAAACCTCCTCTATCATACTTTTGAAAAACTTACTGCCTTAATCTCACCTTTTGTTCCTTTTATAAGTGAAATAATTCATCGAAATTTATCTACTTCCATCCTTTCGGTTCATCTGGAATCTTGGCCCAATGTCGATAAAAATCTAATTAATATAAGGTTAGAAAAAAATATGGATACCGTCCGGAAAACCTGTCAGGACCTCCACGCTCTCCGTCAACTTTCTGGTCTAAAAATCCGCCAACCCTTATCAGAGGCCACTATTATTCATGACATAAATGATGAGTTTTTGAAAATCATTCTTGATGAAACCAATATAAAAAAAATTACTGTCGGAAAAAAACCATCTCTCAATACCACTCTCACCCCAGACCTAATCGCCGAAGGTAAATATCGGGATTTTGTCAGAGAAGTACAGATTCTACGAAAAAATCAAGGATTAAAAATAACTGATAAGATTACGATCGTTGCCCCCACCTGGCCAAAAGAGTTTGAAGCAGATTTATTAACCAAAACTTTAGCTGTTTCAATCAAAGTTGGATGTTGTTTAAAAATCGCTTTGTCCCCTTAGGTATTTCTCTACTTATTTTTCTGACCATTAATCTTTTAATGGTCAGTTCCTTGGCCCCGCAATCTTTAATAAAACAGTTATCTGCTTGGCTGATTGGTATTTTTTTGTTCTTTATCGGTACCCAGATCAACCCCAAACAAATTACTGGTTCTCATTGGCTAATTTTTATCGCCTGTTGTATCTTTCTATTTCTTCCAATCGTCTTGGGTGATATTACCCGTGGTTCCCGGCGTTGGATTGACATCGGCCCATTTTCCCTCCAACCCAGCGAAATCGTCAAACCGGGATTGATGCTTTTTTTAGCCTCTGGAGCACTTCCTTTTTTTCTCCTCCTCCCGGTATCAATCATTCTTGCTCAACCCGATTTAGGCAGTGCTTTTACAATTGCAATTTTACTAATTCCCATTATTCTCTATAGCAAGAAACTTTTAAAATTATCTCTACTCTTAGTTACCATCGGTCTTATTCTTTCACCCCTCGCCTGGCGCTTTTTACTTCATGATTATCAAAAAAACCGTCTTAGCACTTTTCTTAATCCCACCCATGATCCGCTTGGTCAGGGCTATAATCTAATCCAATCCCAAATCGCTATTGGTTCGGGTGGACTTTTTGGAAAAGGTTACCGCCAGGGAACTCAGGGACAATTGCTGTTTCTTCCTGAAAAACACACCGACTTTATCTTTGCCGCCACCTCTGAAGAACTTGGATTAATATCCGTTTTACTCATTTTTTTTGCCTATTTTCTCCTTCTTCGCACCCTCCTTCACAAAGCCTTTAGTACCGCCAATAACCATCCACTCTTCCTTTTTACTTTAGGAATTACTCTGCAAATTTGGATCCAAATGGTAGTCAACATCGGCATGAACATTGGACTCCTTCCAATTACTGGTATTCCCCTTCCTTTTCTCTCGGTTGGTGGTTCCTCACTTCTCGCTCTTCTGTTCTCACTTGGAATAATCTATTCTTCCTAAACAACTTAATTATTATGATATAATTCCCAGGTATGAAATACGCCGTAATTGGAATCTCAGGTACCCAATACAAAGTTGAAGAGAACCAAACAATTACCATTGATAAGCTTGATCCAACCACCAAATCTACCACTGAAGTTTACTTAATTGTCGATGATAAAAAAATAGAAGTTGGCAACCCTACAGTCAAAAACGCTAGCGTTGAATTTGAATCAGTAAATAATTACCAAGGTCCAAAACTTGATGTTACTAAATTCCGGGCTAAATCCCGTTATCGCAAACATATCGGTTTTCGTCCCCAGTTAACTGACATTAAAATTACCAAAATAAATTTATAGCCCATGGCCCATACTAAATCACAAGGAAAAACTAATCAAAAATCCAATCGTCCCGGACAACGTCTGGGGCTAAAAAAATCCGGTGGTCAAAAAGTAGCTGTAGGGCAGATTATTGTCCGCCAGGTTGGCTCGAAATATCACACCGCTGCCGGCACCAAAGCCGGTAAAGATTTCACCATCTATGCCATCCGTCCCGGAATCGTCAAATTCTTAAATAAATTCGGCAAAAAACTCGTCTCCGTTGTCAAAGCCTAGGTAATAAAGGAACTCTGTGAACCAACCCTCTTCTGCTAATTCTAAACCTAACTCTTTCTCCTTCAATCGCCGGAAGATTATAGTCTAAATTATGGTAAATTCCTCTATCCCTACCTGTATATGTAAAGTTTATCCCCAATCCTTTAATTCTCACCAGAGTTCCCAACGGAACATCACTAACTTTTTCCCACTTCTCCATAATAACTCATATACTAGCAAAAGTGATGCATTTCGTCATCTTTTTTTCACGCAGTGTTTCATGATAGTCTTTCAATATGAAAGACATTACCCAAATTCCTACCAATCAACTTGAACCAAACCCCCTTCAGCCAAGGGGAATTATCAGTCAGGAATCACTCTCCGAACTAGTCGATTCCATTAAAGAACACGGTATTTTGGAACCTTTAATTATTGCCCAAACTCCAGCCGGCTACCAAATCATCGCCGGCGAACGCCGCTGGCGGGCTGCCCGCTCTCTTAAGCTTCCTTATGTTCCGGCCATCATTAAAAAAACCACCCCCCAACAAATGTTGGAAATGGCTATTGTGGAAAATGTCCAACGTAAAGACCTTAACCCAATCGAGCGAGCCAAGGCCTTTCAGCGCCTCAAGGAAGAATTTTTCCTCGATAATCCGAATATCGCCCGCAAAGTCAGCAAAAGCATTCCTTACGTTATTAATTGTCTTAAATTACTAACTCTCCCTGACGCTATTAAAGATGGATTATTGTCCGGGCTCATCACCGAAGGTCACGCCCGAGCATTGGGTGGAATTGGGGATACCCGCCTGATGATTGAAGCCTACAAAATTGTATTAAAGGAAAAAGCATCGGTTCGCCGGGCTGAAGAAATTGCCCGTCGGATGCGCCACATCATTGAAGAAGGTCAGGTACCGATTACCAAAGAAAACATTCCTCAATTTCTCCGTTCCCGTCTGGACAATATTAGTTCCGATTTTGAATCAATATTCAAAGACAAAACTGCCAAAGTTAAAATCTCCCAAACCAACGTTTACACCCGAGTTGTTTTTCAATTCCGGGGCCCTGTCGACAAACGCTTCGACCAACTCCGTGATCTCTATCAACAGATTTGCCACAAAGAGCTAACCCCCATAGACAGTGAAAATTAAAACCTGATTATTGGAATCAAACCAACAGCTGAAGCCGGCCAGTATTTAAAAAAGGCCCTACCCACTATTAAATCTTTTTTTATCGGACCAAACTCCCGACCATCTCTGGAATGGGAACGATTGTCTCCAAAAGGTAAATACATTCCTGCCGGCACCTCCACCTCTTCACCTTCCTGGCAAAAAGCTCCGGCTTCAGTCACAAAATCATCCGGTAAAAATTTTTGGTCCAGCAGTTTTCCATTTAAATAAACCTGTCCTCCTTGTACTTTTACCCTATCCCCGGGAACTCCCAATATTCTTTTAATATATTCACACTCGTCCTCAGCGCAAGGCTCTGATGGTGGAGCCTTAAACACGATCACATCGCCTCTCTTTGGTTCTGAAAATTGATAGGTTAATTTATCGGTCAATAAATATTCGGCATTGACAAAATTAGGCAACATCGAGTTACCCTTAACCTCATTCGGTTGAGCTACAAAAAGATAAATAATTACAAAAGCCGACAGCGCCAACACAATCGACTGAACAAATTCCAGAATAAAATTCCCTATCGAAAACCCTCTTTCGTTTGCAAAACTTGATTTCATATTTTTCAGTTTACCTCAGCTGATAGTATAATCCAACTACCAAAGAGGAAAATATTTTTCTAGACCGTGTAGCTCAGTGGTAGAGCGTTCCGTTCACATCGGAAAGGTCCCTGGTCCAAATCCAGGTACGGTCACATTTTTCATTGTTCAAAAAAGTCGTAGGCTGAGATTCTATAAAATCGAAGTCCCTTTAGGGATTCAAGTCCTGCAACAACCACCGAAAGGGTTTTCGAGAGTAGGGCTGTGGCGGGTGGGATTCCGCCACACTCAGAAAAGAGCGTAGAATAGCCCAAATTGTAGTTTGCAAAAAGACGGCGATTGTTTAACGAAAGAAAATCAAAAACGCAAAAATTTAATATCGAGCCTCAAGCTCGATTTGCGTTATCTTCCCTCTTATTTCAAGTTACTCCTTCCAGAGTTATAATTGCAATATAATCAACAATAACACAAAAAGTCCTCAAATTAGTCTTTTAAAATCCACTTAATTATATTATTTTTGAGTTTAAAATATTCTTCCTTTTCAAACTGCATGTTGGCAATACAATATTTTCTTGATCGAATGTGTGAACAGAAGAGGCATTCGTATAAATCAAAGCCGTCGTGAATATACATACTCTTTGATACTTTGTTCGACCATGATATTTCAAATCCTGAAGAACAAAAAATGCTTTCTTTGGTCCTAATACCCAAAATGCAGGACGAGTCATCCCTGGATGCGAGCATATAGTTACAGTCAAAAATTTTATATGAGAAGATAATATTTTTAGAATCGAAAACAGACATACTATGATAAACTGAGGCACTGTTATAAATACCGTCGGATTCAGCCACTTCCTGAGAGTTAACATATTTTTCACCAGTAAGATAATTTATTTCATCCCAGGCTTTTAAAATATCTTCCACAGAACCTATTGATTTCTTTTTTCTCATCCATTCATCTTTCTTGAACTGATCAGCAATAGCTTTTTGAGATGCAATTTTGTTTTCTTTTGAAGAAATTGTCCAAGTATCTTTTTTAGATAGCGTACAGCTCACTTTCTGAGTAGAGGGGATATCAATTGCGAATTTTTTCTGCAACTGTTCGAGTGAGTAATAATTCTCAATTCCAAAAACATCCTTGAAAATATAATCCGCAATTTGTTTTGCTTTTTGTTCATCCATAGTAGGTTTTAATTTACATCCATCGTCTTTGCACTAAAGCATGGATAGAATTTTCCATTCGAAAAGACACGCACCAAACATTCTCTAGGATTAAGTGTTACTAACAAATTTCTCTTTAGATCTTCATCAGAAAAGCCTTTTCCCTTTTGTTTGGCAAGAATTTCGTCGGGGAATTCTATATCTAGATTTTTAGCCAAAATTTTGGCGTCTTCGTCTGAAACTTTAAAGGCAAAATAATTGTATGCATTTGATAAAATTCCCTTTAACAACTCAGGTGTAATTTGAGTTAAATATTGCTGTGACAGAAAAAGGGATAAGTTGAATTTTCTAGCTTCCGAAAGAATACTTACTAAACTCTCATTTTCAACAATAGACACCTCATCGATTATAAGAATTATCTTTTTCTTCACCGATCCCTTTTGAGCTATAAGGAAGAGTTGTTGAATAATAAGTCCTGCGATAAGCCGTGTTGCTTTTTCTCCCAAAGATATTCTGTTTAATGAAAAGCAAACAAGAAAATTATTTTTTAAAGCCTCTTCCATATTGTAGGTTGGTAGGTTAGAAGTGAAAGCTGGAATGAAGCTTAGTTCATCAATTAGAACAAGGACTGGCATTATAGCTAATTCGTAAAACTTAGTTTGCATTTCAACAAACTCTGTCTCAAAGAAATGAGATAGATAGTCATATCCCTCTTCGAGTGAATTTAAAAGTTCTTTTCTAAACTCTAACTCAGTCAAAAATCTTTTTAAACTTATTAACGACATTTGGTTTTGTAAAAACAGTAGATAAATGGAGTATTTAAGCACTCGTTCCATTTTGGCATTAAACTGATTTCCAAGAAGAGTTTTAAAAAGAAGAATGGTAAGCTCAGTTGCAATTTTGGGTTCAGAGAATGATGGAAAAAGATCGCAAGAGGTACGGATGAAATCAAAGTTGGCTTTGCTGAAATCTGTATTTAGAAATTGAGGGTAAAGGGAAGCATGCGGATCAATAATGACAACTGCGTACTCGTCCTGTAGAGACTGTTTTGGTATGTTTTTAACAAAAAGCTCTATAAGTTTTGATTTTCCAACTCCAGTTTGCCCTACAATCAGGCTGTGCTTTCCAAACTCAAATTTATTAAGGGGAAAATATACAGAATTTGAAAAATTAGGAAATCCAGACACCTCCAGAAAACCTCTCTCTTCATCGCTGGTAAATAACTTTGCCGTTTCAACAACCTTTAAATATAACGGTACAGACTTTTTCTTTATCTTTGTATTGTTTTCGAAATTAAGTTCAAAACCGAATAGTGGATTATTTAAACTAAAATAGGAAGAGGAGTAGCTCCTTTTATCTTTGTCTTTAAAAAATATGGTTACAAAGTGTAAGTTTCGGCTAAATACTTTCTTAAAGTTTATTAGAACCTTGTCAATAATTATTCCTCTTTTGATCTCTTCAGTCTCTCTTAATTCAAGAAAATTTCGTTGATTTGACCATCTAAGACCCAAGCTTCTATAAAAAAAGGGTTTTTTTGTTTTTTGTAAGTTTCTATCCACTGGTTTTAAAATAAACCCTTCCAGGCTATTTGCTAGAGGTGAAAGATCTTTTTGGGCATGTAGATAGAACTCTATAGTTCCTGCTCCAAATTCAACTTCAATAGAGAAGTTTCTTTCGTGCTTGGCTATTTTTTGGACAAGCCTTGCCCAGTCGACTGCTGTCACTTTATTTTCTTGTATAAAAACTTCAAATGTCCTCATGGGGCAGATTATACTGCCTTTATATTTATATAATTTTATAAAATTACTTAGGCCGATAATACGGGCAGAAGTCATACTTGACAGGTTTGGTGGAGTGGATGGATTGGTTTTTGAAGGGAGTGTATTTATTCTTAATATTTTACGTTGTCACGCATGGGTTAGGTGGGGAAAAGACAAAAATTTCCCTTTGAGAAGAAATTTTAGTAAAATATGTCAGGCGAAGCCTGAAAAAAATCGCGTGTGCAAAAAAGCGAAGGCGGCGAGGGACGAGCCGCCAAAGCTACGACATTACGTGTTTTCGCAAAAGGAGGTTCGAATTTTTCTAAAAACGTCCACATTTATTTCCACACTATTTCAAAAATCTTTCCGGCTAAAAAATATCGGGCGTAACTTGGACTACTCAACAAACCTTCAGCTTGACTGTAGTTCAAAGATTGCCAGATTGATGGATTAACTCTCCTCCGCTGTAATAAAAGTGCCGTTTTGTCGGCCAACACCTTAAAACTCAGCGTGTTTATTCGTGTTTTTTCCAATTCGATCTTTCCCACACTTCCCTTTTCTATCTCCAGTATCTTTTCCAGATAGCTAACCATGTCAGTAGTTATTTTTGTTTCCTTCTTTTCTTTTCGGAAAGCTAAATAAGCGCTCAATAATTGATCAAAACTTTTTCCTTCCGCTGCCGTCTTTATCTTCAGTAAATTACTATTCCCACCAAATTGCTCCAACAGTTCGTTTGTCTCTCTTAATATTTGATCATACCAATAGTTTTTATCAGTCACTGATACATTTTTGGTTTCACCTATCCCAATCTCTCCTTCCGAATACTGCCAACTGTTATCATCACCGCTGTTTCCCATAACCAGATGGTATGTTCCGTTTTCTGTTCCCAACAAATTCACCCCACAATCGGATATATTTTTATTAACCACGGTCACCCAACCATCAGTATCAACTACCCCCACTCCACCACAATTTACCGTCATTTCTGCCGGAGATCCCAAATAAAAAACTGCCACCGGGTCGTTGTTGGTCGCCACTTCAATAATTGTTTCCCCCAACCCCAACTCTGACAAAACCAAATTGACTGCCTTGTCCGGTATTGATCCGTGGTCACTACTAATTTCTGTATAAACATCCCCTTCAAATTTGGCACTATTTTTCAATACTGTCCCATCACCTTCTCCCTGTTGGTAACTTAGCGGTTTTCCCTGTTCCCACAGCCCCAATATTTTGTCAAAAATACTTCTTTCACCCAAATTTATCCACTCCTTTGTCTGTTCACCTTTTCCTATTATGGCCAAAAATTTATCAAAAATGTTTGATACGGTCGCATTTTTATTACCCAAATATAAATTTCCCGGAGGTACTTTTACCTTTCCGTTTGTTTTTAAATAATTGAACGTCGGCAACAAGTCTTTTAAGATCTTGGCGTAACTTCTCACTGTTTCTACCAGGTTCTGATTGTTTTTCTTTTGTAGTTGTAAAAGTACGTTTAAGACAATTGATTGGGGATTAAACCTGTCACCAACCTTCGCCCCATTCCAGGCTTCATAAGCGCTAACCGCCCCGGATTGTGGACTTCCCAAGGTTATCACTTCCCCAACTTTTTCCGAATTTTCCTGAGTCCAAATCCGAGCCACCAATCCGCCCAAACTATGACCTATCAAATCCACTTGATCACCACTGCTTATACCCAAACCAGCTACATAGGCATTAAAGTCAGTTACAATCTCTGAAAGCGGTTTTCGCCAATCATAGTTCCAAACAAAATAATCGCTATCCCTTATTAAACCATTTTGTTCCAAAGCCCCAATCAAACTATCATAGTTTTTAACAAATGACGTCATTTTCCACTCATTAGCTGCCACAGCTTGATTAAACACCATGGCTCCCTCGTTCCAACTCGCCCCCAACCCAGGTAATACGATGACTTTATTATTTTCTGGCAACTCATACGTATCGTCGTGAACTCTTACATAATCAACTTTTAGACTTGTCCAAGTCGACGAACCACCCTCTAGCGGGTTCCCCAAAAATACAACCTCAGGGATACACTGATTATCCGCAGAGGAAAACACTGGAACATTGTTCATATCCTTATCAACAAAAACCTCATATCTCTTCGCTGTTTTTTCTATCCTTAACACGTGCCACTCTCCATCACTAATTCCTAAAGGTACTATTCCCACTCCATGTGAACCGTCCATTGAATTCACCACATTACAATAGTTATAAAAAGAATTATTAAAATCATTGTGAACAAGAATAGTATTGTCATTTATCCCGTTCCAAACAGCAAACTGATAAAATGGATATCCACTCGAATTGGTAAACCCAACACCAATCCCATCACCCATATAATTTCTATCTGTAAACATAAACCTGACCTCAAATACTTGGTTTTCTTGGAATTTAAACAAACCACTGTTTAGTGAATATACAATAGGAAAAGATGGTGAACTGCTTTTCAACTCAAGATAGCCACCACTAAACCCTATTGAACCTGTTTTTTGTACATAATTCCATTTGCTATCATCTTTGTAGTTGAAAGAATCATCAAAAAACGTAATTGCGTAAGCAAATCTACAAGACAATAAAATGAAACAAAAAAATAGCCAAAATGTAACTTGTCTAACAGACATTAAAAAATAATAAAGTAATTATATGAAAATTGCAATATTTCACAACTTGAAATCCGGAGGAGGTTTAAACCTACTAAACTCCTTGGCCAATTCGTTTATGAAAAAGGGGATTGAAGTTAACATTTTTACCCACCAAAAAAATAAGTTAAAAAAAACATCAAACAGTTTTTCCTTCCCAATTGAAGAACCAACAAATACAATCAATCATTTAATAAGGGCTATCTTTACTCTTAATAAATCAGAAAAAAATATATCAAAAATTATAATCCAAAAAAAATTCGACTACATATTTGTATTCCCGTGCAACATCACGCAGACTCCACATATACTACGATTTCTCCCAAAAGATAAAACATTTTATTTTTTCCAAGAACCAAAACGAGAATTCTACAAAAAAACTTCTTTTGACTACTACACTCCAAAAAGATTTCTGTCTCGTTTGATAAGATATCCAGAAAAAATAATTGACCAAATTAACTGCAAAGCCTGTACCCATATCATCTCAAACTCAAAATTTTCACAAACAAACCTAAAAAATATATATAAAAAAGATTCTTTTGTAATTTATCCAGGAATGAAATCGATAAAACCTTACAAAATATCCATTAAAAATAATCATAAATTTCTTTCCTTTGGGCTACTCACAATGCTAAAGGGCCATCATATTTCCGCTCAAATGGTCCCAAACGTTGACATATGTGGACAAGAATCTAACGAAAATATTCAAAAATACATTCCAAAGAATGTTTCGATAAAAACCAATATAAAAGAGAAAGACGTAAAAAATATATACAAAAAATATTCTTTTTTCTTAGCGAATCAAATAAATGAACCATTTGGTCTTACAACCCTAGAGGCTACTTCAAACAATTGCTACGTACTTGGTAAAAACGAAGGAGGAACCCCTGAAATTATCAAAAACGGTTTTAATGGAACACTCCTTCCAATAAACAATATCCCCAAAGCCCAAGAAATAATTAAAAAAATTAATAAAAAAAAGACCATTACATTCAAAAAAACTTGTATAATTGACTGGAACTACACAGTTGATCAAATTCTTAAGTATATAAAAAATGTCTAACATCTCCCTTCTCCTCCTCACCAAAAACGAATCGGAAAATTTAAAGAGGTGGAAAAAATGGCTTCCAAAACTTAAAAGGGTTGATGAATTGGTGGTGGTCGATGATAATTCCACCGATGATACCAAGAAAATCGTTAATAATTTCCAGTCCGAAAAATTAAAAATAAACCTTTTTAATAGGGGATTGGAGGGTGATTTTTCCACCCAGCGTAACTTTGCTATCTCCAAAGCCAAAAACGAGTGGGTTTTATTTATCGACGCCGATGAAGAACCATCTGATAAACTCATTCGTTTTTTAAACACCGAAGAACTCAATCCTAAAATTTGCTTCGCCTTCAAACGACATTTAATCTATATTGATCAAGTTGTTGCCCACGGTCAAGCTCAAAAAGATTATCCTATCCGCCTTTTCACTAAAAATTCCGGCGAATTTGTCAATCCCATTCACGAAGTTTGGAAAACCGACTCTTGTGTGGTTAGAATTAATAAACCCCTCTATCATTATTCCGCTCCCAATCTGAAAACATTCATCAATAAACTCAATACTTATTCTACCCTCCGTGCTAAAGAGCTCTTCGAAAAACATATCCCCGTCAATCTTTTTCAAATCATTTTCTACCCCCTAGCCAAATTTATTCAAACTTATATTTGGCACCTGGGTTTTCTTGATGCCATTCCCGGCATCATCATTTGCACCAGTCTCAGCTTCTACAGCTTTCTCGTCCGCTCAAAACTATGGCGACTTTATCACGCCTCCTGATCTATCCTCTGCTCTTTTTCTTCTTTCTGGGGCAATTAGGACGCCTAAATTGGGGTTCCTTTAGTTTTCCCATCCTCGATATTTGTATAGTTGCCTTTTCTTTAACTAATTTCCTTACCCGGAGGCAAACCATTAAACCAAACAAATTCCTACTTATCTTTCTTCTAATTGCCGTTATTTCCAACTTAATTCACCTCCCCGGTTACCATCTGCCACCGTTTCAGTCTTGGTTTTATCTTCTTAGGCTTCTTTCACTTACTCTGCTTATTATTTACCCCCCCAAACTTACCTCAACTCAAAATAGATTTCTTGAAATTGTTCTTTTTTCTTCGCTCCTTTTTGGGTTTATTCAATACACTCTCTGGCCCGATTTTACCGCTTTCTTGGCCTTTAATTGGGACCCCCATCTATATCGCCTGGTCGGTACTTTTTTTGACCCGACTTTCACCGGACTTATTTTTTTGTTTTTCCTTATCCGGCTCTATTTTTCCACCTATCACTCCCGTTTACTTTTTATCGCTCTGACCTATATTGGACTGGCTCTCACCTATAGTCGTACTTCTCTGCTTTGCTTTTTAGCCGCCTTTACCTTTATCGCCGTCAGAAAAAAAACCAAAAAAATATTTGTTATCGCCCTTAGCTGTGTTCTTCTGACCATAATCATTCTCCCTCGAGCCCCGGGGGAGGGGACTAAATTAGAACGAACCAGCTCTATTTTTGCTAAAATCAAAAATTATCAGGAAGGCATTAGCCTTTTTACTATCTCACCCATCACTGGGGTTGGCTACAATAATTTACCCTACCTTCGTCCAAACCCAACATCACATGCCAATTCCGGTTTTGACGGCAGTCTCCTAACCATTGCTATCACCACTGGCATATTTGGGTTAATTTTCTTATGTCTTGGTCTCCGTTTCGAATTCATCCATGGCTCTCTTCTCTATCAAACACTGCTCCTGATTCTTTTGTTGCACTCCCTTTTTTCTAATTCCCTCTTTTATCCTTGGATTACTCTTTTATTGGCTCTTACTAAACTCAAAAGTCGTAAGTGATAATAATCTTTTTTCGGGTTTCATTGCCTGCCAAATCGGAAACTATTATTTCTATATCATTTTTTCCGGCATTAAGCTGAATTCGGATATTAAAACTTCCCTCATCGTCAACCATGGCTAAACGGTTATTCACAGTCACACTAACTCCTTTTTCGCTCTTGCCCCCTACTTCATACTCAGCCATATCAACTTTTAGGTTTTCCTCTGTCGGGTTAGTCATTACCAACTCCGGCGCTATACTGTCATAAACCACATTCACCATCCTCGATAATTCACTGCTACCCTTTCCCTCCTTGGTGACCTGGGCCGCAAAAATATTTTCCCCGCTCTCCAATATCACCCCCACAAAATCAAATTCACCCTTATCGTTAACTTCAGTCTTACCAATAGAAACGTCGTTCTTTAAAAGTTCAACTATTGTTTTTGGTTCAGCCACTCCACCAACCTTGATAACGCCACTATTAGTTGCCTCGAAGGGAATTATTAGTCGTGGCGGTAATGGAGGTAAAACTTTTTCCACTTGATCTTTTATCTCTCTGTTTTTTACTTCTCCCAAAAATACTGAAAATCTAACCAGAAGCGGCAAACCAAAAGTCAGTACCAGAAGAAAAGCTGATACTGTAATCAATCCTAAAAATACCGTCTTTTTAGTAATTTCTTCATCATTTTTCCGATCCCGCCTCGATTTATAAAATTCCGCCATGGTATCCCTATTATACTCCGGAGCCGATAGGTAGAATTGGACTACCATCGACGGTTTACGAAACCGCTGCTCTACCGTTGAGCTATATCGGCCAGGAGCGGCTAGAGGGAATCGGACCCTCGACTAATCCTTGGGAAGGACTCGTTTTACCACTAAACCATAGCCGCCGATTCTTTTATTTTATCGTAAGCGCAACGTCATTCCAATTTCCAGTCTGTTTGGATTAATTATCTTGTCTCTGTTTAGCTCCCAAATCTTTTTCCATTGATATCCATCTTTAAAATAGGTGGTGGCAATTTTCCACAAATTATCACCCTTTATTACTTTATACTCACCCGGAATCTCGACCGTTTCCTTTTGTTTTTGAGTCAAAGTTGGCACAATTAACTTTTGGCCAATTTCAATTTTACTGGGGTTTGAAATTTTATTTTCTTTGGCAATTATTTCCCACTTATATCCGTCTCCATAGGTAATTTGGGCAATTCTCCATAAATTATCACCTTTCTTAACATCATAATTACTCATACCCCCCACTGTCTCCTTTGGTTTTTCTAATGTTTCATTTTGCTGACTTAAACCAGGTAAACTTATATTTCCTTTTCCTCGTCTTACAAAATTAGAAATCAAGAAAATAATTATCACCACCACCATCAAACCCAACAGCATACTAATGGTTTCTTCTTTTTTTTCACCGGATAAATTTTTGCTCATAGCCTAACATAACGTCTGACAGTCCTATAGTCAACTTTCAACACCCAATTATCTCCGAACAATAATCTCATCATCGTAAACTTGTCCTAATTTTTTTATAAACTCATTTATTATTTTCATAAAACTATTTAACATAATCATATTTATCTTATAGATTCTTTCTTTACCCTCAACCTTACATTCAACTAATTTCAAATCTCTTAATTCCTTTAAAATCATTGATACCTGTGGTTGAGAAAGTTTTGTCTCTTTTACTATTTCTCCTACTTTAATTTCCTTTTTTGTTAACAATACTAAAATTTTTCTTCTTTTTTCATTTTTAATAATCTCATATATATTGTCCATACATAGATTATATAATAGTATATACATATTAGTATATATACTTACATAGTTGCAAAGCCGTCTTTTTACCGCCACAATACCCTCAATATGAAGAACTTTGACGACAAGCAGGAACAAAGTTTAGTAATTGTCAAACCAGATGGTGTTCAGAGAAGCCTAATTGGAGAAATTATAAAACGTTACGAACAATGTGGCCTAAAACTGGTTGCCATTAAAATAATTGTTCCGTCCCGAGATTTGGCTCTTAAACATTATTCGGTCGATCCGGAATGGTCTCTTAAAACTGGTACTAAAAGCATCGAAGCCGCCAAAGCCCGGGAAAGAAAATTGTTTTCCGAAGATCCCTTAATTGTCGCCGAAAAGATAAAAAAAACTTTAGTTAATTATTTAAGTTCAGGGCCAGTTGTTCCCATGGTCTGGCAAGGTATGGGAGCTGTGGCCATTATTCGGAAAATTACCGGCGGTACTGAACCGCTTACCTCTGCCCCAGGTACTATTAGGGGAGATTTCACTATCGATTCTTATCCCGCTTCTGATCTTGATAACCGTTCAGTCAGGAATATTATTCACGCTTCCGGTTCAATAGGGGAAGCTAAAAACGAAATTCCTCTCTGGTTTGATAAAAAAGAAATAATTAGTTATCGTCTAATTTCCGAGGCCATTATCTACGATGTTAATCTCGATGGTATTTTAGAATAAGCTTTTTTCTGATATACTAGGTCTACTCCCCAAATCTATGACCGATTTTAAAGTTGGCGACCACATTGTTGATTTCGAAAATATTTATCAAATTTACGCTGTTAAAACTCAAAAAGATCTCAAAGGTACTCCGGTAAAGTGTTTCTTTTACCGACCTCTTGAAGCCAGTGAGCGGGATAAGTCAGTTATTGCTTCAGTCCCAATTGATAATGTTACTAAAAGCGGCCTGCGACACCTGATTTCCAAGGATGGAGTCAAGGAATTTTTTAAACTCTTGGGTAAACCTCTGGACACTGCTCTTTTATTTGAACCCAAACTTACCAAAGAAGCCCTTTATTTAAATGATCCCATCAAAACCGTCCCTATTCTCAAATTGCTTTTTCAAAACAAAATTCAAACTGCTGAAAAATTTGCCAAAACCAATAGTGAAGTTATGGAAAGAATTGTCAAACATCTTTCAGACGAAATCGCCTTTGTCACCAAAAAATCTTTTAAATCTATCCACAGCCAAATTCTCTCGACTCTCAAAAAATCCTCAACTTAAGATTAAAAACTTGATTCTTGATCCCACAACACTATTCTAATTAAACCCAACTGGTTGACACCTTCCTACAAACAAGCGATTATCTCCCATACTCGCTAATCCCGATAAACTATTTACTCACCCTAACCCGGTTCTGGTAAGCACACCCACTATGACACCTGGCAGCTACCAGACAAACAGCAGTATCATTATCACTAAGTCTTAACACATCTCCTAAATTCGCCCCGCATATCGCTTTTCTCTCAAGCCTTTTTCTCATCTTAACCGGTATTATATCAAACAGTTTCATTATAAGGCGGGTAGTCTGGGATGCTGTAGGAACTTACTATAGGTGCCAGTAAACATTATCAGGAACTACTTTAAATCCATAATACCCGACCTCTTTCCATAAATCTGCATTTGCTTCAGTAACATCATAAACGACAAGTTTGTCCAGCGTAAAAAATTCTTTATTTAGGGGCTTTAGGCTTTTAATTATGTTTAATTTATCATCTAATGGTAATTCGCCATAAACTATACTTAGATGGGGCATAAAAGGTTCCTCTTTGTGTTCAAAGATTTGATTTGCCTTATTGTGTGCTTTTAATAACTCTTGTGTTTTTAAAACTGTTATATATAAACTTCTATACCTTCTGTCAGAATATCCAAGTTCCATAAATTTTGTTTTTGTTGGTTTGAGCCATTTTATAAGTTCATTTGTAAAGGAGAGTACCTCTTTTTCTTTCAGTTCCAGGTGTTTGATTAAAGTGACGTGGGGCTTAAATTCTTGTGTACGATAAGAAGATGCTATGCCCGATATTATTTTTTGATATTTCTTGTTTATGCTCTCTTCTGGCAAGAACCATAAACTATATATTCTCTTCATTAATAACTGAAATAATACCATCTTAGGCTCTTCCGCGGGTCCAAAGGGATTTCCGACTATTCCTTACTCCCAAAATATCTACTCAACATCGAACTCAAGTTTTTTCTCCCCCAACCGGATTTTAAATAAACTTCTCTTCTCTTTGCGTCAACCCGATTAAGATATCCCTCGAAATGAATCAATCGATAAGGGGCAAACGGTTTCGTCGCCTGATTTTTACCTTTATTATGGCTATTTACTCGTTTTTTTAAATCAGAAGTATACCCAACGTACAAATTCCCGTTCTTTAGACTCTGCAAAACGTAAGTGTAATAGAACACACCTTATTATATGGCGGCAACGTACGATTTTGTAAACAAAAACTACGTTCCAGCAGCGTTTAGATTAAAGGGCGAGACGTAATGAATTACATTGTAATTCAAACGTCTCAGCAACGTAAGTTTACGAAGTAAACTGTACGTTGCGGGCCCGATGGGATTTGAACCCACGATCTTCCGCGTGACAGGCGGATGTGCTAGACCGCTGCACCACGAGCCCAAGTCTGTCTGCTACTATACCAAAGTTTACCCAAACTCACAACGAAAAGAGTGATATAATTTTCTGTTAACGATTAATTAATATATGTGGATAATCCTTATTGTCTTAGCTGTTTTGATCCTCTATCTTATTGGCTTTTTTAATTCTCTTAAAACTCTTCAAGTTAGAATCACTGCTTCTATTCAGGAAATTGGCAATCAATTAAAGCGTCAATCCAACCTAATTCCCAACCTGGTTGAATCGGTTAAAGGCTTCATGAAACATGAAAAGGGAATTTTTGCCGAATTAGCTGAAGCCCGTAAACTTATTGAAAAGGCCATTGATTCCAACAATCCCAAGGCCATCGACACCGCCCAAGCCTATCTGGGTCGAACTCTCCGGTCCTTTAGAATGATTGCCGAATCCAATCCCCAAATCCAATCATCGACTATCGTCAGTAGTCTCATGGAAGAACTGCGGGACACTGCCGACAAAGTTATGTATGCCCGTAGACTTCTCATCGATCTCTCAGCTGATTTTAATATCAAAATCTCCACCATTCCCGGACTTTGGATTGCCCCTCTCATGGGCTTTACCGCTCAAAAAGGATTGGATACTCCTATCTCTGGCGAATTTCTGGAGGTATCAGGAGCTGAAACTAAGAATCCTGAAGTAAAACTTAATTAATGGTCAACGTCTACAAACAAATTTCCGGTAACAAGCGACGCTCTGCCATCATTATATTTTTATTCGTCGCCTTTATTATTGGTACTGTCTATTTAATAGCCCAAAGCTACAACTCTCCCGAACTCATTCCTCTAGCCATTATTTTTTCTTCCGGTTCGGCCTTGGTCGGCTATTTTGCCGGGGATCAAATTGCTCTCAAATTAAATGGTGCCAAACCGGCTACCCGAAAAGAATATTTTGATTTTTACACCGTCACTGAAAATCTGGCTCTGGCTGCTTCCGTCCCGCCACCTCGGATATTTGTGATTGATTCGGCTGCTCTCAATGCCTTTGCCACTGGCCGCGATCCCACCCATGCTTCCATTTGTGCCACTACCGGGCTACTCTCCAAACTCAACCGCGCCGAGCTTGAAGGAGTCATCGCCCATGAGTTATCCCACATCAAAAATTTCGACACCCGATTAATGACTCTGGTTTCTATTTTAATCGGTACCTTATCTATCTTAACCAATTTAAGTACCCGTCGGCACTTTCTAAACTCCGATAATGACCGTAAAGACAGTGGCATTTTAATAATTATCGGTTTCATTCTGATTATCTTTGCCCCGATTATCGCCCAATTGATTCAATTAGCCATTTCCCGCCGCCGGGAATATTTCGCCGATGCCGGCGCCGTTATGATCACCCGTCAACCGAGTGGACTCATTGGTGCTCTAAAAAAATTAGCAGCCGACCAAAACACTCTAGAGACTGCCTCCACCGCCACCGCCTCACTTTACATTTGTAACCCATTTAAAGGCAATAAACTAGCCAGTCTGTTTAGTACCCATCCGCCAATTTCTGATCGTATTACCACCCTTGAAAAAATGTTGTAATTACAGCATTTTGTCCGTACAGCCTCTATTTGATCCAGTCTGCTTTATTGATAATTGGGATTACAAAATTGATAATTAATTCGTGCCCGACTTTGTCCATCTTCATCTTCATACCGAATACTCACTTCTCGACGGTTTGACCAAAATCAAAAAACTGGCCACCGCCCTTAAAGATTTTGATATGAAAGCCTGTGCCATTACCGACCATGGCAATATGTATGGCGCCATCGAATTTTACAAGACCATGACCAAAAATAACATTAAGCCTATTATTGGTTGTGAAGCCTATATTTGTCCCGGAAGCCGTCAGAAAAAAACCAGCCAAAACCGCAAAAGTTACCATCTAATCCTTCTGGCCAAAAACTATCGTGGCTACCAAAATTTAATTAAGATTGTTTCTATTGGTCACCTTGAAGGTTTTTATTACAAACCCCGAATCGACTGGGAAATATTGGAAAAATACCACCAGGACCTTATTTGTACCAGTGCCTGTCCCCAAGGAGAAGTTGGATCACTTATTCTAAATAATCAATATGATTCCGCCTGTGACATCGCTAAAAAGTTCCAGCAGCTTTTTGGGACTGATTACTATCTGGAAATTCAACGGCATCCGGATGGAGGGAAAGACATTGAAAAATTCGGAGAAGGGATTGTTAAGATTAGCCGGGATCTGGGCATTCCTCTCGTTGCCACCAATGATTCTCATTATTTAAAAAAGGAAGAAGCTTTTGCTCAGGATGTTTTGGTAATGATCAACACCCAAACTACTGCTTCTACCCCCAATCGGATGTCCATGTACGATACCCCCGATTATTACGTTAAAAACCAGAATGAAATGATTTCCCTCTACCCCGACCTCCCTGATGCTATCAAAAATACCGAAAAAATTTCGGATATGTGTAATTTGGAAATCGAACTGGGCAAGTGGTTTTTCCCCAAATTTAAACTACCACCCAAAACTAATGCCGAAGAATATCTAAGAAAGATCACCCAAATTCACGCTAAAGATTATTTTGGCAAAATAACCCCTGAAATAAAAAACCGTCTTGATTACGAACTGGGTGTGATATGCCCCAAGGGTTATGCCCCCTATTTTCTGATCATGAAAGATTTTATCGAGTGGTGTGAGCAAAATGACACTCCCACCAATACCCGAGGTTCTGCTTCCGGTTCCCTTGTTTCCTTCGTTTTAGGTATCACTTCCGTTGATCCTTTGGTTTACCAACTCCCTTTTGAACGTTTTTTAAACAAAGATCGTCCTTCCCCTCCGGATATCGACTTAGACGTCGCCGACGACCAACGCCAGGAAATGCTTTACCATATCAGCGATAAATACGGGGCTGACGCCGTCGCTCAAATTTGCACCTTTGGTCGAATGATGGCCCGAGGGGCTGTCCGGGATACCGCCCGAGCTCTTGGTTATGAATATGCTGTCGGTGACAAAATCAGCAAACTTATTCCTCTCGGATCTCAGGGTTTTCCCATGTCCATTGATAAAGCCCTAAACACCACCCCTGAGCTTCAGATGATGTTTGACACCGATCCTGATGCTAAAAAAATTCTGTCAACCGCCAAGCAAATCGAAGGTTGTGCTCGTCATATCTCGATTCACGCCTGTGGTTTGGTTATTTCTCCCACCACTATCAATGATTTTTGTCCGACCCAAACCGAAACCGGTGGCGATAAACCCATTACCCAATATGAATTTCATGCCTGCGAAGACATCGGCCTTATCAAATACGATATCTTGGGAATTAGAAACCTTTCATTTCTTCGACAGGCAGTCATAAATGTCCGCAAAATCAAAAATATTGATATTAACCTCCGCAAAATTCCCCTTGACGATAAGAAAACTTTTGACATGCTTTCCCGGGGAGACACCATGGGTGTCTTTCAACTCGGCGGCGAGGGAATGACCAAATGGCTAAAAGAATTAAAGCCCAACCGGGTCGAAGACCTTATGGCTATGGTTGCTCTTTATCGACCCGGACCTATGGCTATTATTCCCGAATATATTGCCCGCAAAAATGATCCGAAAAAAATCTCTTACTTTGACCCCAAAATGGAAAAGTTTTTAAACAAATCCTATGGACTTTTGGTTTATCAAGACGACTGTCTTTACACTGCCATCGAGCTTGCCGGTTACGATTGGGTGACGGTTGATAAATTCCGTAAAGCTATCGGTAAAAAAATACCTGAAGAAATGAATGCTCAAAAAGAAAAATTTATTGAGGGTTGTGTCAAAAATGGCTATACCAAAGAAAAAGCCGAAGAAATCTTTGGCTACATCGAACCATTCACCTCCTACGGCTTCAACAAAGCCCACGCCGCTTCTTATGGCATGCTGGCCTATCGTACTGCCTACATGAAAGCCAATTATCCAGTTGAGTACATGTGTGCTCTCTTAACCGCTGAAGCCAACGACTCAGAAAAAGTTAGTGCCGGTATTGAAGAGTGTCGACATCTGGGTATTGTCGTCTCTCCGCCGGATATCAATCTCTCCCAAAAAGGTTTTGAAATGGAAGAAAACTCAGAGTCTCTGGAGAAAATGTCCATCCGTATCGGTCTTTCGGCTATCAAAAACGTTGGTGATGTTGCCATCGATCTGATTCTCAAAGAACGCAATATTAAAGGTGTATTTAAAAACTTTTCCGATTTTTGTCTCAGAGTCAGTGGTCAAAAAGTTAATAAAAAGGTTTTAGAAAGTCTTATTAAAGTTGGTACTTTTGATAAATTTGCCGAAAGAAACGCCATTTTGGCCGGATTAGAAATTATTCGAAGTAGCTGTGATCGAATCACCTCCAAAAGAAGCAACGGTCAGTTTGGACTCT
>Ga0100388_10000585_pt1 | contig 33322 bp, 27 predicted proteins | sample CryGeymeta201512_FD_81536 | JGI IMG/M metagenome (GOLD analysis project Ga0100388, IMG submission 81536) | Groundwater microbial communities from Crystal Geyser aquifers in Utah, USA - Crystal Geyser metaG 2015-12 | ecosystem: Environmental > Aquatic > Deep subsurface > Groundwater | place... | reverse complement strand
TTACCTGCGCGAAGCGCTTGCCGCCGAAGCGGCTGGCTTGCCGCCGCCGCCGAAACCCTGAGCCATGCGTCATTTTGCCGCAGCGACTTTTCGCGGCGGCGCAGGTAGCATGCGCCGATGCGCTATTTGATCAGCACCCTGCTGCTGGCCGGCCCAGGCCTCGCCCACGCGTTTACCCTATCTCCGTTGCCGCTGGCGGCGCCGGCTGGTGCGTCGGCGGCGAATCTGGCGCACGGCGCCGATGGTGCGGTGCTGGTGAGCTGGGTCGAACGGCTACCCGACGGGCATCGGCTGATGTTTCAGCGCTGCACCGTGCCTGCGCCGTGTGCGGCGCCACAGGAGATCGCCCGCGGCGACGATTGGTTCGTCAACTGGGCCGATCTGCCGGCGCTGGCGGCGCTGCCCGATGGCAGCCTGTGGGCGCAGCTGCTGCGCAAGAACGGCAGCGCCACCTATGCTTATGACGCCGTGCTCAGCCATTCGCGCGATGGCGGCGCAACGTGGTCGCCGCTGCAACCGCTGCATGACGACGGCACCGCAAGCGAACATGGTTTTGTCAGCCTGTTGCCGTGGTCGGCAGCAGCGTTGGGCGCGGTCTGGCTGGATGGTCGCAACACCACCAGCGCACCGGCTGGCGCAGACGAGCACGCGGGCCATGGCCGTGGCGCGATGACGTTGCGCGCAGCAGTGTTCGACACGGCACAACAAAAACAACACGAATGGCTACTTGACGCCTCGACCTGCGATTGCTGCCAGACGGATGCTGCGCTCACCACACGCGGCCCGGTGGTGGTGTGGCGCGATCGTGACAGCGATGAATTGCGCGACATCCAGCTGGCGCGCTTCGACCACGGCCGTTGGAGCACGCCGCGCTACGTGCACCGTGATCGCTGGCACATGCCGGCATGCCCGGTGAACGGCCCGGCCGTTGCGGCTGATGGCGAGCAGGTGTGGGTGGCCTGGTATACCGAAGCCGATGGTGCGCCGTCGTTGCGGCTGGCGTTGTCCAGCGATGCCGGCGATACGTTTAGCGCGCCGTTGCCGGTTGTCGGTGGCGACACCCTGGGCCGCGCTGACCTGGCGCGCAACAGCGATGGCGTATGGCTGAGCTGGTTGCAGGAATCCGACGGCAGGCAGTCGTTGTGGTTGGCGCGCTTCAGCGACGACCTGGCACAGGAAAGGCAGCGTGAAAAAATCGCCGACATCGCCGGGCGTGGTCGCGCCACCGGCGTACCGCGGCTGGCCATTACCGATGGCGGCGTGCTGCTGTTGTGGAACGACGTGGACAAACGCCAAAGCGTGCTCCGCGCCGTGCACATAACCCCAGGTAGCCCGGATTAGCCGCGCAGCGGCGTAATCCGGGGCTCAGTGTTCAGTGCGCCAATTGATCGAGCCGCGACTCTCCAGGCCCGATTCGATCTCCACCTCAAAGCCGCCGCCGAGCAGGTATTTCAACGCCACCACCTGACCCACGCCCAGCAGCGACACACCGTAGCTGACGTAAAGCCGCGGCGACACAAACTTGCCGACCGACAGCGTGTTCTCACCCAGGGTGCGCGATTCGCCCACGGCAGCCTCGTCCAGACCCAGGCGTGCGCCCAGTTGCTCGGCCAGCAGATTGCCGCCGGCACCCAGCGCGCTGGCGGCCGCGTCGAGCTTGGCGCTATCGGCCTGCTGGGCCGAACGCAGCGGCCGACCAAGCACCAGCCAGCTCAGGGTCTCGCTGTTGTCCAGAGCGGGGTTGGAAACCAGGGTGGTGATCGGTCGCAGCGCGCTACCGGACACCTGCACACCCACCATCTGTGCGTCGATGCTGCGTTCGGCCCGGATGTCCAATGCCGGGTTGTCCAGCGGCGTGCGGGTGTAGCTCAGGCGCGCGTGGCGAATGGTCAGCGGTTTGCCGTAACGCTCGTAGCTGCCGGACACATTCAGCGTGCCGGTGCCCAGCGGCTCGCGGCCCGGAGCTTGCGTGATGCCCAGCTCGCCGGCCAGCTTGCCATCGAGCCCAAAACCGCCAAGCACCACCGCCTTGCCGAAAGAGGCGTCCACGTTCAGCGAGATAGCCAATGGCGTGCCGGAACGCTCCGGCAGCAGCGGATCGACCACCACCACATCGGGGCTGCGCGCAGCTGCACCGGCCTGCATCTTGTCGAGTGCGATGTGCGCCTCGGGCACCCCCAGCCGGCCGCTGATGGCAAGGCCTTGCGCGTTGTGCGAGATCGTCAGATCAGGGCTGATCCAGGCACGCAAGTCGGCGTTGTCGACCAACTTCACGTGCTCGCCGCTCACCTGCGCGGTAAATGTGTCGGCGCTGGCAAGCTCGCCATCGGCCACCAGCAGCAGTGGCCCATCGCCACTGTTCAGGCGCGCCTGCAAGTGTAGATCGCCGGCACTGCTGGCATCGAGTCGTGCGTGTGAATCGGTGAGTGTGATGCCCAGCGCGGGCAACTCGGCGGCAAAATCCGCGAGCATCAGCTGGCCGCTTGCCTTCGGCGCCGCGCGGCTGCCGGTCAGCGTGAGTTGCCCATGCAGACGCCCGCTGGGCGCGGCAAGATCGGGCGAAAACAGCTCCAACCACGCCAACTGCGTGACATCCAGATTCAATGCGCCAGCGAGCGGTGAATCACTGCTCAGGCCGGTGCTGAACTGGCCACGCAGCTCGCCCTCGGTGCCGGTTTGGGCAGCGAGCGTCGCACGCAGTTGATCATCCTCGAGTGTGCCATCCACGGCCATCGCGCGCCACGCAAACGCCGGTTGCTTGCCGCGCGGCAGTACCTGCAAGGCACCCGCCGAAACGCGCAGTCGCAGGTTGCCTTGCGTCACGCGTGCGGCATTGGAGCGCAGCATGATCTCGCCATCGACGTCGCCATCGAACCCGAATGCCACATCGTCGCGCGACAACAGCGGATCGAGCAGCGCCAGATCGAATGCCTGTGCCGAGAGCTGTGCTTCACCAGGCCAGGTGCCGTGCGCGCACAACGTGCTTTGCGCCTGTGCCAGGCACAGCGCCGACAGGGTGGCGACATCATCCAGACGCAGCGTGGCCGGCGCGGCAAGCGCCCACGGCTCGCCCTGCGTTGGCACCAGCGACAACGAGCGCACAGCGAGCAGCGCTTTGGTTTTTCCGTGTTCCCAATTGCCGGCCGCGCTTGCGCTCAGCGTGGCGGCGTTGGCATGCAGCGACCACTCGGCCTGTGCGAGGGTGCCGCTTGCGTCGACTTGCAGCTGGTCAAGATGCACCGCACCATGGCTGACATCCTCCAGAACCAGCGCGACCTGACTCCCCGACGCCGAAGGGCTGGCGCGAAGCCGCAGCGCGCCAAGCGCCGCATCGCGCCAGGATAGCCGCTCGCCTCGCACTTCACCACGCACCGCGAATTGCGCGAAATCACCGCTGAGAGCGAGTTCGCCAACCAGCTTGCCATGCGCCTCGGGCAGCAAATCGGCCAGCAGCCACGGCGCAAACTTCATCTGCAACGACAACGGCACCTTGCTGTGGGCATCGTGTTGACCATCGACGATCAGGTGGCTGGAACCGACGCGCAGATTCAGCGCCGCCGTGCTGCGCCCACTGTCAAACCCGAGGTGCGCGTCACCGGTAATGGCGCGGCCTCGCAGGTCGCCACGCAGCGCCGTGAGATCGACCGTGAAGCGCGCCCTGTCGTTGGCGATCGCACCGCTGCTGGCAACCTCCGCCGACAGCGCGCCGGGGAAATCCGCGACAAAAAAACCCGGGTCGAAACCCTTGATCGTGCCCGTCGTCTGCCAGCGAACGGTCGGCGAAAATACCAGTTCGCCGTCGAGCTGCGATTGCCCGGCGTCCGTCGTCAGCAGTAGTTGATCGAGCGCAGCGCGTTGCTGATCGCCGTGTGCGCGCAGCGCGATCTGCGCCGTCACCGCCTGACGGCGCAGGTTGGCCTTGCCATCGAGCTGCCATTGCCCCAGCGTACCGCTCACCTGTGCCGAACCAGTGGCGGCGACGCGCTCGCCGCCCGACCCCCAGTGCAGCGCGTCGCCTTCCACGCGCAGTGCCATCACCGGCGCTGTGCCACCGACACCCACCGTACCGGCAATGCGTACTTCACCGCCGAGCGCCGACAGCAGCAGCGGCGACAGCACAATCTGCTGATCCTGCCACGCTATTTGCGACGGCAGCAGGCGCAGCACCTGAGCATCGCGTTGCAGCTGGCCCGATACGCGCGCCGAGGCGTCGCTGCCATCGATATCGAGGGCAGCACCGAAGCGACCCTCGGGGCCGCCGAACAAAGCCGGCGCAATATCCTGCGCGCGGGCAGTGAGCTGCCAGCGCAGGCGATCGCCGTCACGGCGGACGCGCGCGCGTGCCGACAGTGCGCCTGGCGCACGGCCATCGAGCACGAGTTGCAGATCCGCCGGGTTGCCGGTGATGCGCGCCTGCAACTGCCACGCGGTCGCCGCCTCCGCCGCCGACGCGCCATCCAGCGTCAACGCTACTGCGCCGTGTGCGCCTAGAGCGATGCGCCCGTCGATATGCGCGCTATCGTCGGCGCGGCGAATCGTGAGCGTCGAGAATCGAACCTGATCCGAGGCGATCCGAACACCGCCGTCGATAGCCAATACCGGCAGCGGCGGCTGCGCGCCGTGCTGAAAGTGCAACGTGCGCACGCTCAGCGCCGGCACCTCTATGGTCAACGGCAATGGCAGTGCCGACCAATTCGCTGGCCAGACGAAAGGCGAGCCCGCCGCATCCTCGGAGGTCGATGAAAGCTCAACCTGCACATCGCGCAATTGCAGTGGGTCGAGCCGGACGACGCCCCGCCAGATTGCGCTCGGCGCCAATGCCAGTTGCGCCTGTGCGATCTGCACCTGCAAGCCGTTGCTGCTGAACACGACACCGCGCAGTTGCACACCGCCGGCCAGTGTTCCCGCGGCACTGTCCCAGCGCAGCGTGCCGTCAGCCAGCGCAGCGCGCGCCTGTGCCAACACGAACGCGCGGCCGGAGTAACTGTGCCAGAGCCAGGCCCAGGCCAGCACCGCAATCAGTAGCAGCGCCGAAAGCACGGCAAGCAGCAGGCGTACCCCGCGGCTCACAGGTCTGGCCCGACGCGCAGGTGAATCCGCCACGCCTGTTCGCGGCTGTCGAAACCGTGCGCCAGATCGAGCCGCACTGGCCCGACCGGCGAACGCCAGCGCACACCCAGACCGGCGCCAACGGCCGGTGCCATCGCGGAAAACGCGTTGAACGCATCGCCGGCGTCGACGAAAGCCGCCATCCCCCAACGCTTGCCGAAGTAATGATCGAGCTCGACGCTGGCGACGGCCAAGTGTTTGCCACCCAGCGCGGTTACACCGTTGATGCCAACGCCGACCTCGTTGTAATCAAATCCGCGAATGCTCTGGTCGCCGCCAGCGAAAAAACGCAGATTCGGCGGCAGCGCCGTTAGCGATCGGGTGCGCGTTGCACCGAGCTCAGCGCGCAACAACAGGCGGCTGTCGCGGGCCAGTGGGGTAATCCATTTGCCCAGCAGGTGTGCTTGCAAAAAACCGACATCCGAGCCCAACGCGGCGCTGTTGCCGCGCACCTGCGCCGTCACTGACCAGCCGCGACGCGGATTGATAGGGTCTTCGGCGCGCACGGTTTGCACGGATAGCTCGGGGTACCACACGGTGGTGATGGTGCGCGGCACCGCGAGCGCCGAAAATGACTGTTGCTGGCCCCATACGCCGGCGGTGACGCCCCACTCGCCGAAGCGGGCGCTGCGGTTGACGGCCACTTCGATGGTGCGGTTGTCGTTGAACACACCGAAATCTTCTTCGCGCAGATTGGCGTTGAGGGTGTACCAGCCATCGAAGCGCGCGAAGGCAGGAATGCGGTACTGGCTGGCCAAGCTGCGCTTGCGCTGGGCCCAGTCCAGTTCTGCCTTGGCTTTGTGGCCACGGTCATTGAGCCAGCGCCGTTCCGCGCCCAGCCGCACACCGGCCCCGGAATCGGTACCAAAGCTCAGGCCCGCCGAGTAAACATCGCGTTTGGCCGGTGTCAGAGTCACCTGTACTGGCACCTCGCCATCGCGTGCCAGGTCGGGTAGCGGCCGTACGGTGGCGATGGCGAAGTAATCGAGGCCAGCGAGGCGGTTTTGCAGGTCGATCAATTCGCTCTGGCGATAGTCATCGCCAACCTGCCACGGGGTCAGTGCGGCAAGCAGCGCCGGCCGCAACTGGCTGCCGTCGAAGTGCACCGGGCCGAGCGTGTAGCGTGGCCCGCTGTTGAACACCAGCGTGATATCGGCGGCGTGCTCGGCGCGATGGATCTGCACCGCATGGCGAGCGAGTGTGGCATCGAAATAGCCACGCTCGGCGAGCACGCGGCTGATCGTGCGCTTGCTCGTCTCGTAGCGCTCGTCGATGAAGCGTTTGCCCTTGGCCGGCCGGAACTCGGACAGCGCCGCGTGCAGCAACGGGTCCGATTGCGCGGCGCCCTCGATGCGCAGCTCCAGTTCGCGCACGCGGGTCGGTTCACCAGCTTGCACGTGCACCTGCACATCGGTACCGCCATCGGTTTGCGTGGTTTGCACCGAAACCTCGGGGTCGTAATAACCCAACGGCATCAGCGCAGCACGGACTTCGCGTTCGCTACGGCGCAACAAAAACGCCAGTCGCGCGGCGCTGATGTGCTTGCGTTGCACCGTGTTGAGGCGGGCAATCGACAGTGCCGGGCGCACCTTGTCGACCAGACTGTCGCGGATTCCGTCGAAATGGATCGTGCCCAGCCCTTGCGCGGGCTCGGGTTCTGGCTTCTGTGCCGCGCTGGCGGCGGGGAGCAGCAACAGCGTGATCACAAGGCTTGCAACAACACGCGGCAGCGCCCCGCGTTCATGCGGGAGCCGGGGACCCGGTGAAGCGTCGCGAGCAGGCGTACCGGCGCCGGTGATGCGGTGCCGGTGCGCGCGACCGAAGAACTGCGGATTGTTCATCGTGCCACGATACGGCTCGCCACTGAAGCCGGCATGAGCGCGCTCCCCAACAACACGTCGATCAGCCACTCGCCAGCTGCGAAATGTCGGCGACCGCGACGAAACGATCGTGCAGACGCTTGAGCAGGGCGAGGCGGTTCTCGCGCAGCGCTTCGTCATCGGCCATCACCATCACCGTATCGAAGAATGCGTCGACCGGCTGGCGCAACCACGCCAGCCGCGACAGCACCGCCAGGTAATCGTGCGCGGCCAGCGCGGCGTCGGTTTCGCGGATTGCCGATTCCACCGATTCGGCCAGCGCGATCTCCGCCGGTTCACGCAGGCGCGAACGTTCGATGTGTTCGGGAATCTCGCCTGCAGCTTTCTTCAGGATATTGCCGATGCGCTTGTTGGCGGCGGCCAGCGCCTCGGCCTCCGGCAGCTTCACGAACTCGCCGATCGCCATGAGCCGGCGCCCGAAGTCGAGCAGCGAGGCGGGGCGCAGACTGGCCGCCGCCTCGAAGTGGGCGGCGGGCACGCCTTGCTCGGCGGTGTAGTGGCGCAGGCGGTCGAGAATAAAGTCGTAGAGTTCGTGCAGACGCTCGGGCCACAGACTGATCTCCCTTGACTCCGTCTCTCGCTCGAATGAATCCAGTTGAACCTGATCGACCAGAAATCCGCGCTCATTCAGTTGACGAAAAAGCAGGACAGCGCGATCACGCTCCACTCCAACAATTGTCAGACCCGTGAGACAAATCGCACCACGCAGACATTTCGCGAGGTCGATGTCCAATTGCGCTTCGATGATCGTTCGCGCCAAGCCCAGCGCATTGCGCCGCAGTGCGAATGGGTCCTTGTTGCCGGTCGGCTTGAGCCCGGCGGCAAAACCCCCGGCCAGCGTATCCAGACGTTCGGCAATGGCCAGCACCTGGCCGAGTCTGGACGGCGCAATCACATCGCCGCCGAAGCGCGGCATGTACGCCTCGTCGAGCGCGGCCGCCACTTCGGCCGGCTCGCCAGCCGCAGCGGCGTAGTAGCGCCCGGCGATGCCCTGCAATTCCGGGAACTCGTTGACCAACCGCGATTGCAGATCGGCTTTCGACAGCTCCGCCGCACGCCGCGCCAGCGTCGGATCGACGCCGACCTGCGCGGCGATGACCGCCGCGAGTTCGCCTACGCGCAACACCTTGTCGGCATAGCTGCCCAGCTTGTGCTGGTAGGTCACGCTGGCCAGCCCGGCATTCATCGCCGCCAACCCTTGCTTGCAATCGGCGTCGAAGAAGAATGCGGCATCGGCGAAGCGTGGCCGGATCACCCGCTCGTAGCCGTGGCGAACCTGCGCCTCGTCGCGCGATTCGATGTTGGCAACGGCGATGAAGTGGGCGCTGAGGCGGCCTTCGTCGTCGAGCACCGGGAAGAATTTCTGGTTCGCTTCCATGGTCGAAATCAGCGCTTCTTGCGGCACGCGCAGGAACGCTTGCTCGAAGCTGCATGTTACCGCGCGCGGCCATTCCACCAGCGCGTTGACCTGTTGCAGGTTGTCCTCGCTGACGCGCGCGTGGCCGCTCACCGCGGCGGCGGCCGCCTCGACCTGCGCGCGAATGTTGTCGCGGCGCTCGATCGGGTCGACCAGCACCTTGGCTTGCCGCAATGCTTCGACGTAATCGTCGGCGCTGCCAATCCACACCGGTTTGGCGAAATGGAAGCGATGGCCGCGGCTCATGCGGTCGGCACGAATGCCGAACACCTCGCCATCGATGACCTGGTCGCCCAGCAGCAGCACCAGCCAGTGCAGCGGTCGCGCGAACGCGAAGGCATGATCACCCCAGCGCATCGGCTTGGCGATCGGCATGGCGGCGATCGCCTCGCGCACGATATCCGGCAGCAGGCTGGCGCTATCCACACCGGCCACGCTGGCGCGATGCACGAAGCGCTCGCCCTTGGCGTCGCTGACCCGGCCCAGCGCGCCCCATTCCACTCCGGCCTTGGCGGCGAAACCGCGCAACGCTGGGGTCGGCTGGCCGTTGCCATCGAGCGCGATGTTGAGATACGGCCCCAGCATCGCGCTGTGCCGATCGGGTTGCCGCAACGCCACCGCCGGCAGCCGCACCGCCAGTCGTCGCGGCGTATACAGCGGCCGTGCATCGCCGCGTTCGAACGCAATGCCACGTTTTTCGAGGCCGGCCAGCACGCCATCGAACAGCGCCTGCGCCAGTTCCGGCAACGCCTTGACCGGCAGTTCCTCGGTGCCCAGTTCGATCAGCAGGGGTTTGTCGGTACTCATGTCCAATCCTCAGTACAGCGCATTTACACGGTCATCGATCAAGCCGTCGCCCCAACCAACGCTGGAGTCCACGTCAATACCGTTCAGTCAGCGGAAAATTGCTCATCGCGTCATGCCCGCGAAAGCGGGCATCCAGTGCCTTTGTGGCTTGCAGTCGGTGCCGATCGCGGCTGGATTCCCGTTTTCGCGGGGAAGACGGCGTGAAGCGACTCGCCAGCGCGCCGAATGGCATCGCAGTCGTCCTTGCGAGCGACGCTCATGCGGCGACCTGCGGCTTCAACCCCGGAAACCCCAGTTTTTCGCGCTGCGCGTAATACGCCTCGGCCACCGCGCGCGACAGCGTTCGCACACGCAGGATATAGCGCTGGCGTTCGGTGACCGAAATCGCACGGCGTGCATCGAGCAGGTTGAAGCTGTGGCTGGCCTTGCACACCTGATCGTAGGCCGGCAGCGGCAGGCCGTGTTCGACCAGCACCAGCGCCTCGCGCTCGCAGGCGTCAAAACGGTGGAACAGCTCAGCGACGTCGGCATGTTCGAAGTTGTAGCTGCTCTGCTCGACCTCGTTCTGGTGATACACGTCGCGGTAGGTCACCACGCCCTGCGGGCCGTGCGTCCAGACGATGTCGAACACGTTATCGACATTCTGCAAGGCCATGCACAGGCGTTCCAGGCCGTAAGTGATCTCGCCCAGCACCGGCTTGCATTCAAGGCCGCCGGCTTGCTGGAAGTAAGTGAACTGGGTGACTTCCATGCCGTTGAGCCAGACCTCCCAGCCCAGGCCCCAGGCACCCAGTGTCGGTGATTCCCAGTTGTCCTCAACCAGGCGCAGGTCGTGTACCTCGGGGTCGATGCCGAGTGCCTTGAGCGAGTTGAAATAGCGCTCGACGATGTCGTCGGGGCTGGGCTTCATCACCACCTGATACTGGTAATAGCGTTGCAGGCGATTGGGATTCTCACCATAACGGCCATCGGTGGGGCGGCGGCATGGCTGCACGTAGGCGGCATTCCACGGTTCCGGCCCGAGCGCGCGCAAAAACGTGGCCGGATGAAACGTGCCGGCGCCGACCTCCAGATCGAGCGGTTGAATCAGGGCGCAGCCCTGCGCATCCCAATACTGATTGAGCCGGGAAATCACTTGTTGAAAGGTGGGTGCGGGCATGGTGGCTGTCAGCGACGCGATGGCCGGGTAGTATAACGGCCCTGTTGCGCGCGCTGGCCGAATATCGGCGTGCGTGGTAAACCTGCACCACACCGCTTACCCCGACCAGGATCGCACAAGCATGCCAACGCCCATCCACACCGTAGCCGCCAGCAAGGGCCTGAACTGGGTTACCCAGTCGCTGGATGTTGCCGGCCGCCGCCCCGGGCTGGTGCTCAGCGCCATGCTGCTTGGCTTGTTTTTGCTGGTAGTGCTGAGTTTTCTCGCCGCGATTCCCGGCGCAGTGCTGGTCGCGATGGATGGCAGCGAGCACTCGCTCGGCCTGCCGTTCAACGCGTCCTGGGTGCTGATGGCGTTGCCGGTACTGGTGCTGATATTCGCGCAACCGGTGTTGTTTGCCGGCTTGCTGCATGTGCTGCGCGAAGTCGATCGCGGGCGCCCGGTTGGCGTAACAGGCATTCTCGCCGGATTGAACGGCGGCCAGGCCAGGGCATTGGCCAGCATCGGTCTGGTGCAGGTGCTGTCGAGTGCCCTCAATCTGCTGTTCACGCGCTGGTTCGGCGGTGCCGATTATCTGGTGCAGTACGGCAACTACATGGCCTCGATGATGAAAGGCGTCATCATCGCGCCACCGGTGCCCGAGCACGGCGGGTTGTTGTTTGTGTCCGGCCTGGCATTGGGCTTTTTTGCCTTCACCGCGCAGATGTACGCCATTGCGCAAGTGCAGTTTCAGCGCCGCGAGCCGCTGTCGGCGGTGATTGCCAGTCTGCGTGCCTCGGTAGTCAATGTATTGCCCCTGACCGTGGCCGGTTTGATATTGGCCGTTGGCCTGTTCGTCGGCATCATCGTGCTGGCACTGGCTGGCACCTTGCTGGTGATGATCGCCGCATTCATCGCCAAGGCGCTCGGCAGGCTGATCGCGCTGCTGCTGTTCCTGTTCGCGATCGCGCTGGTATTCACCCTGATGTTCGGCGGCATTTATCTGTCGTGGCGCGACATGTTCAGCGATGAGCAGCCGCCGGCGACTGAGCCGCCGCAGCAGGTGCAGGCGGAGATGTGATCGCTGTTGGCAGGATGTCAAGATAACGGCGGGCTTGAGCCCGCGTTTTTGCTGATACCGCTGTGGTAACCGCTTGCGCGGCGGCGGTGGCGACGCTAGGATCGAGCGGGTGGCGGCGGGCAGCGGCTTGTGGTGTCGTCAACAGGGGGAGCGCTGGAGGCGGTCGGTAGCATTGCCGATTCGATTCCGTGGCTTCTGTTGCAGTTGGATCGGCAGTGATGAGTGCGATCGCAGTGACGTTGCTTGCAGCAACGCGTGCGGGTCGAGGCGATCGCGCATTTCGGGGGTGCAGCAAATGTCCTTGAGTATCAGTAGCGATGTCCCGAGTCTGTTGCGTGCGCTGGACGCGATCCGCAACGGCCGCGCTTATGCCGCCTTGCTGCTTGGCGGCTTGGCGGCTGGCGTGGTGGCGGCAGTGGCCGGATATTTCTCGATTCGTATGCAAATGTGGGGTATGGGCAGTGTTGGCATGCTGTTAGCGGCGGTGGGTTTCATCGTCGCAGCGCTGCTGTTCATGGTGGGAATTTCTGCCGCCGGCACCAGTTTGCTCGATCAAGCGCGTGGCATCGCGCAACGGCCGTTTACTGGCCTGTTGTTCGCCGGGGTCGCCGCATTGGGGCGCTTGTTGTTGCTGTTCCTGGCGCTGCTGTTGATCTATGCCGTGATCTGGGTAGGCGCGCTGATTGTGCTGTTTCTGACCAAGATACCGGTCCTTGGACCGTTGCTTTATCTGGTGGTGTTCCCGCTGGTCGCATTGGTGTTTGGCCTGTTCGGTTTCGTCGTGCTGTTCGTGGTCAATCCGCTCGCGGCACCGGCGATCTGGGACGGTAGTGGGGTGCTGCAGACGCTGGCCAAACTCGCCAAGGTGGCACGCCTTGATCTGCTCAAGGTGGTTCTCAGCCAGTCGCTGCTGTTCTTGCTGCTGCTGTTCGCCAGCAGCATTCTGTTCGGCGTGGTGTTCAGCGGTATCGGCATGACTTCCGCGCTCTCGGCGCTGATCATCGACATACCGCGGCCGATGGGCGTTAGCGATGCACTTTATATGTTGCAAGGCATGTCACGTTCGGGTGGTGGCCACATTGCCGCCGCAGCGGTAGGCTCCGGCCTGTTGATCGGTGCCGCGACGATGGCGGTGTTGCTGATCGCGATCAGTGGCAATTGCCTGATCTATTTGCAGTTTGCGGCCGACATCGACGCCAGCGACATGGAAGGCGCGTTGCGCCAACAGGCGCAGAAGATCAAGAGTAAAGCCGAAGCGGCGCGCGAGCAGGCCAGGCAGCACACGGCGGCAGCGCAAAAGAGCTGGCAGGAGCGGCAACAGCAAGCCGCCACGCCGAACGCGGTGGCTACGGTGTGCTCGAATTGCCAATCGCCGGTGACCGCCGACGATGTGTTCTGCGGTTCGTGCGGCCACAAACAGCCGGGCCACGGTGGTTAGCCGCGGCTTTCCCGGCTTTGGGAGAGGGGCCAAATGGATTGTCCAGACTGTAAAACGGCAAATGCCGAGCACGCCCGCTTTTGTCGAAATTGTGGCCACGATCTGAGCGGTATAGCCGTGAAGCCCGCTTCGCCGGATGTCGTCAGCCAGTGCGCGAACTGTGCTACGCCATTGCGCCCCGGGGCGGCATTCTGTGGCCGCTGCGGCACATCGACGCGGCCAGCGGCAGACAATGCACAGGTTTTTTCGCCGAGCGCACCCGATACGCGCGCGGCGGCGGCCGCCAAAGTGCCCGCGACAGCGCCAGGGAACGCGCCGGCACCACAGGCCGCAGCAGCCTGCCCGCATTGTGAGGCACCATTGCGACCCGGCGCAGCGTTTTGCGGTCGTTGCGGCAAGTCGTCGACTGCCGTAGTAACGCGTTCACCCGCGCCCGCACCCGCACCCGCACCCGCACCCGCACCCGCACCCGCGGCGCACCCTGTCAGCGCGCCGCCGGCATCGCCCTCTGGCGCAGATGCTGACTTGACATGCGATCATTGCGCTGCGCCATTGCGTGCCGGCGCGGTGTTTTGTGCCGCATGCGGTACGCCTACAGCAAAGCCAGTCAGCGCAGCCGCAGTCAAGCCGGCAGAGGAAAAGCAGCCGTCACCAGCCCGTTCGATCTGGGAGGCGCCGGCACCCGGCGATGAACCAAGCCAGGCAGCACCACCCGCACAGCGCACGGCTCCACCTGCGCCGCCGGCAGCATCCGAACCACCCGCAGTGCAACGCAGTAGCGTTGTCGCCGAGCGCAGGTCGCCGCCGTTGGCTGTTGTGCTGGCGATAGCGGTTTTCAGTGTCGCGTTGGTAGTGGGCGGCGTGGTGTGGTGGCGGATGCGTGATACCGGTACCGGCGATGCGCCACCGCCAGCACCGGCGGCAGCGGCACAACCACAGACAGATCCGCTAGCGGCAGCCCAGCCGCAGGCGGAGCCGGTAACGGCATTGCCGTTTGTCGGCGAATGGGTGGTCGAGAAAGATTTTTCCAATCCCGATCAACTGCCGGATGTCGGTATCATCCGCTTCGGTCGGGATCGCTTTCGTTTCAAAGACGTGACAAACACGGTGCATTATCTGGCGCGCGGTGACAGTCGATTTGGCATTCGATTTCGCGACGATGAAGGCGAGGCTTCGGGCGGGCACGCGGCAGACGAAGATCCGCTGACTGTCGTCATGGTCGACACCGACCATGTGCTGCTGTCCAGTCAGGAGTTTGACTTGGCACTGGTGCGCCGCGACTCGCCGGCGGGACAGGCATTTTTGGCCAAGGTCAACGCAGTCCCATCACCTGCCCCGTCCGTTGCGCCGCCCGCGCCGAGCCCAGCGGCCAAGCCTGTACCGTCGCCGGTTGCAAACGCCGCCCAAAATCCTATTCAGTTGGCGATAAATGCCAGTCTGGATGAGGGGCGTCGCTGCATGGCCAGCAATAAATACGATTGCGCCATCAGCAGTGCCAATGCGGTGTTGCGGCTGGCACCGCGCAATAGCGCAGCGTTGGCGATGAAGCGGAAGGCTGAGGCAGCGCAGGCGCGCGCCCTGTCGGAAATCGAGATTCGCTGACCGTACGGCAGCAGGAGAGACGGGCATGGCATACGAGTACAGTTCAAGCAGCCAGCGGCTGGATGTACCAAACCCGTTGCGTACTGAGAATATGTTCCTGTTTGCGGCCGCCGCGATTGTGCTGACGGCAGCGATATTTGTGCTGATGCTCAGCCGTGACGCAATGACGGCCGGCGATGGTGCGTGGAGCCTGGTGCCGTTGGCGGTGGGCGTGACATTGCTGATACGCGCGCTCCTGCTGTCGGCGAGGGGCTTGGGTCAGTTGCGGTTTTACTTTGGCCGCGGCCGGCCGGCTGGGTTGGCGACCGAGCTCAATGCCGATCAGGTGGGCATCAGCGACGCCGGGTCCGACTTGCGTGAAACCCTGCGCCAGAATGCACTCACCTACGCCGAGCCACACGGTGCACTGAATGGATTGCTGTTCAGTTGGATTCCCGACCTGATCTTCGCGCCGGCACCGATCCAGCAGGTTACCCAGCGGCAGTTTCACACCGCGCTGGCGTTGCTCGCCACAGTGTTGTCGTGGGTGGTGAGCATGATCGCCTTGAGCGACCCAAAAGCCAGCGCATGGTCGGGTTTGTTCTATTTTTTGTTTGCCGCCGGCCTGTTGATCCGGCCGCTGGATGCTGGCGTCGACAGCCGTGCCAACGTGGGTATGCACTGGCTGATCGCGCTGGTTTTGCTGGCGATGTTCGGCCCGGTACTGATTCCCTCGATCAGTGCCAGCCTGCCCGACATCACCTGGCTGCGATTGAATCTGCAAGCCGGAATTTTGATGGCATCGGCGCTGCTGGCGGTCGGATTGTTTTTTATTGCCTTGATACAACAACTCAATGCGCCGCCGCCGACCACGATGGCCAGAGAGCAGTTGGCATTGAGTTTCAACGCACATCCCAAGCAATTGTTGGATGAATTGGATCGGTTGTTGCAGTCCAACTGGAGCGAGCAGATTCCCAACCGGCGCTATGCGTTCGAGGAACCGCAGGTAGGCAGCGGAACCGGTTCGTTTCGCGCCGAGTTGATCGAGGAAACTCAGCCCTTGCCGCGTAACGACTTGCCGGTCTACGACCTTGCCGGGTCGTTGGCCTCGCCGCGCTATCGCTGGCTGGTCTGGCTCGATGTCGTCGCGTTACTGTTGACTGTCGGCGGTGCGTTGGCATGGGTCGCTTTCGCGCGCGAATTTGACCCGGCAGGCGTGGCGCAGGATGCCTTGCTGTGGGCGAGCCTGGCAGTCGCTTTGCTGGTGGTGGCGCGTTTCTGCTTCAGCGCCGCACATGTACTCTGGCAGCGCTTTGATTTCCTCTCGGAAATCATCTGGGTCGAGATGAGCGGCAATTACCAAGCGGCGGATTTCGAGTTTGGTGCGCAGTTCACCGATCGGGTGAAAAGCAAGCGCCAAGTGATAAACATCGAGACGATGACGTTGCGGGTTTGGGTGGCGCAACTGCAAACCGTCACCTTTGGCAAACAGACGCCACGCTGGTTGATTGGCATGCGCGGTTTGGGCGACAAGGCGCGCTTGTACGGCAGCCATCTGGCCGATTTTGCCAGCGCGCAGAGCATCATAGTCGCGCCTACCGCAGCCGCCGACGTGCAAAAGGTGGCAGCACTGGGTGCGATGAACAAGCTGGCACAAAATGCCAGCGGAGCGGCAAGCTTGCCAGCGCCGTTGACGGTGGCATTGGCAGCAGCCGGCGTTGGCCGGCTCTGCCATAGCTGCGGTGCCGGTAACGAAAAGGACGCCCGGTTTTGTGGGCAATGTGGCACCGGGCTGGAAGATGGCCCGTACGTCGAACGGTGAGTGGTCACCGCGATGATTGATGACCAATGGAGGAATCTGTGCATGCGACAGACATATCGTAAATCCAGTGCTTTGTTACTAGCGCCATTTTTGCTCGCGGCCTGTGCCACCACCGGAGGGCCGGGCGGCACTGCGGGTAACGGCGAACGCGCCTGTAACCCGGTCATCACTGGTGGTATTGGCGCTGCGCTTGGCGCGTTGATCGGCGGCAGTGGTGACCGTGTCGCGGGGGCGGCCGTTGGTGCGGCGGTCGGTGCGCTGGCCTGCGTTGCGTTCAACCACCACTCCGAGCAGGTCAAAACGGGCAAGCAAGTCGATGACGATTACCGGCGGGTGCATGGCGGTAAATTACCCGAGCAACCGGCTGTGGTTCGTTACACCAGTACCTTCGACCCGGCGAGCATCAAGGCCGGCAGCGAGGCCAAGCTGACGTCGTACATCGAAGTGACTGGCAGTCGCACGGGCGCGGCGCCAGTGGTTGAAGAAGAAATCGCTTTGTACAAACCCGATGGGGCGCTGGTGCGCAAGGCAAAGAAGGCAGTGGCCGAGCAGGCGACCGCCGGTGCCTTCAAGAACACCTTCACCATACCGATGCCGGCTGGCGTGCCGCAGGGCGACTACAAGGTCACCACTTCGCTGTACGTCAATGGTGCGGTGGTCGACAGCAACAACTCCCAGTTGCAGGTAGTGATGGCGCAGCCGGTATTCGATGCCGCAATACGCATCGCGTCGCGTTGAATCATGGGCAGGCGCTTCGAGTTTTCGGAGCGCTTGCTGCCCGCGTCAACGGCCGATCATTGTGCCGCCGGGTCAGATGATGGTTTGCGCCGGCCAACCGCGCTGGCGGCGATGATGCCAACCTCGTACAGCAGTAGCATCGGCACGCCGAGCATTAACTGCGACAGCGCATCGGGCGGGGTGATGATGGCAGCGACGATGAAGATGCCGACGATCACATAGCCGCGCGACTGCCGCAGTTGTGCCGGCTGTACCACGCCCAGCGCCACCAGCACGATTACCGCGATCGGCATTTCAAATGACATGCCGGCGGCGAGAAAGATGATCAGCACGAAATCGAGGTAACGGCTGATGTCGGTCATCATCGCCACACCGCTCGGGGTGGTGGCGGTGAGGAAGGCAAAGACCGCCGGCAGCATGACGAAATAAGCGAATGCGCAGCCGAGGTAAAACAGCAGCACCGCGGAGACCAACAGCGGTTTGGCCAGGCGGCGCTCGTGCTTGTACAGCCCCGGCGCCACGAATGCCCACGCCTGATACAGCAGCACCGGCATCGACACGATCAGCGCCACGAAGAACGCCAATTTGATCGGCGCGAAAAACGGGCTAGCCACGTCGATGGCGACCAGTTGCCCGCCGGCCGGCAGTTTGGCCAATAGCGGATCGGCCAGCAGTTGATACAGCCGATTGGCGAACGGCACCAGGACAGCAAACACCACGACCAGAGCGAGCACGCCGCGCATCAGCCGCGAGCGCAGCTCGATCAGGTGCGAGATCAGGCTGTCGCCGTCATCGCTGAGCCGGTTCATGATTTCGTCGCCGGCGGGTTGCGCTCGGCAGATGCCGCGTCATCGCGGGTAACGGCTTGCTCGGCGGATGCTGCATCGGTGTCGGCAGTGGGTTGCAACGCGGCACTGGCCGCGCTGGCGGTGGTGGCAACCGAGCGCGCGGCACTGTCGATGCTCTTGTTGGCATCGCGGGCGATGGCATTGAGTTCTTCGCCTTGCGCCGACAGGCTGCGGCGCAGGTCCTCGGTAGCCAGCTCGCGCTCCAGCTCGGTCTTCACCGAATACCACTGGGCACGGGCGCGGCGCACCCACAGGCCGGCAAAGCGGGCCGCTTTGGGCAGGCGCTCGGGGCCGAGCACCAGCAGCGCGATCACCGCAATCAGCAGCAGCTCACTGAATCCAATACCGAACATGGCAGCAGGCCGCGGGTGGCTTATTGCCGGGTCTTGTCGTCGTGCCGCTCGGCGGACGCACTGGTGGATTTGGTTTCATCGTGCAGGCGCTCAGCGGGCTTGTCCTCGGCATCATTCATGCCTTTTTTGAAGCCCTTGATCGCCTCGCCCAGATCGCTGCCGACATTCTTCAGGCGCTTGGTGCCGAAAATCAGCAGCACGATGACCAGAATGATGAGCAACTGTTGCCAACCGATACCCATGAGGTTTTCCTGCCAGATTCGTGGAGATGCCGAGCATAGCGCGACTGCGGTTAAAACGTCAGTGACTGGTGTACTCCTCAAGCCGGTCGCGAAAATCCACCATCGGGTTGCTGGGCGCGTTGACCCGGCCTTCAAAAATGGCGCGCGGAGTGGTGTTGGCGCCATAGCTGGCGGCGTTGGCCTTGTCGTCGATCGACAACACGGCGCCGTCAAGCGCGATGCCGGCAAACAGCCCGCGCGAACGAGACCAGGAGTAGATTTCGGCCTTGAGCTGGCCATCGGTGGACGCCGACGCGGTGCGCCCGACGGGCCCGGCTGCGACGGCGGCATCGGCACCCAGGGTGAACTTGCCGTTGACGATGCCATCAACCCCGCGCCGGGTGCGGAACACCAGCACCACATCGGTGCTGGTGACCCCGAACTGGAATCCGAAACTGCCGCCGGCAAGGGTGATGAAACTGGGATTGCTCCACACGCCGTTGGCCTGGCGTACCGAAATCAGGCCACGGCCGAAACGCCCGCCGACCACCAGCCCGGCCTTGACCACGCCCGGAATCACCGCCACCGCCTGGGCATCGCGCAGCATTGACTGCGGAATGGACTGCTCAGGCACCAGCATCACCTTGTCGAGCACCGCCACCGCACTGCGTGCGCGCTCATCCTGCTTTTCGCCGGCGAGGGCGACGGCGCTGAGGCTGAACAGGCAAATCACGGCGAGTAGATGCTTCATGGCGGCTCCAGGCGGAAAATGAACGCCAACAGTATCGCGGTTGGTGATGAATCGCGGCTTAGGGCCGCGCCAATGGCAATGGTATCGTTGGCGCATCAGCAACGGCATTGACGGTCGCGTCAGCGGCCAGGAGCGGACATGAGCAAGCGGTACTGGGCGCCGGCCAGCGCGTCGAACAATCCGGCAATTGGCGTGTTGTTGGTCAATCTGGGCACTCCCGAAGCACCCACCGCCAGCGCCGTGCGCCGCTATCTGGCGCAGTTTTTGCACGACTGGCGGGTGGTGGATGTCAGCCGCTGGCTCTGGTGTCTGCTGTTGCACGGCATCATCCTGCCGCTGCGCTCGCGGCGGGTGGCGCGCAATTACGCCGCAATCTGGGGCGCGCAGGGTTCGCCGTTGATGGCGTTCAGTCGAGGACTGAGCCACGCTGTCGATGCGGCATTGCCGGGTCATGAGGTGGCGCTGGCGATGACCTACGGCGAGCCGAGTGTGCGCACGGCATTGCGCGCGATGGCCGAGCGCGGCATACACCGGGTTTTGGTGCTGCCGCTGTACCCGCAGTACTCAGCCACCACTACCGGTGCGGTATTCGACGCGCTGGCGCGCGAGCTGATGAACTGGCGCGATCTACCGGAATTGCGTTTCGTGCGCGATTACCACCGCGATCCGGCGTGGGTGCAGGCGATGGCCGGTTCGATCCGCGCGCACTGGCAAGCGCAGGGCCGTGCCGAGCGACTGCTGTTTTCATTCCACGGCATCCCGCAGCGCTTCGCAAAGGCCGGTGACCCGTACCCACAGCAATGCCAGGCCAGCGCCGAGGCAATCGCTACCGAACTTGGTCTGGCGCACGGCGACTGGTCGTTGACCTTTCAATCGCGCTTTGGCCGTGAGCCATGGTTGCAGCCTTACACCGATGTCAGCCTGCGCGAATGGGCTGCCGCCGGGCTTGCCAGTGTGGATGTGGTGTGCCCGGGCTTTGCCGTGGATTGCCTGGAAACGCTGGAAGAAATCGCGGTGGAGAATCGCGCCACCTTCATCGCCGCCGGCGGCCGCAGCCTGAACTACATCGCGGCACTCAATGCCAGCGACGGACAGGTGGCGGCTATGCAGGCCGTGATCGCACACCATACCAGCGGCTGGAGCGGCAACGCGATGCACGACCATGCGTGAACTGCGCATCGACACGCCGCATGGGCAGTTGGCGGCACTGCGCGCTGGCCGCGAGGGCGCGCCGCGGGTACTGGCGGTGCATGGTTGGCTCGATAACGCCGCCAGCTTCATCCCGCTGTTGGAACACCTGACCGATTTCGATGTCGTCGCCATCGACCTGCCCGGCCACGGCCACAGCTTTCATCGTCCGCCCGGCGCCAGCTACGGTCTGGCCGAGTACCTCGACGACCTGCTGGGCGCGCTGGATGCGCTGGGCTGGCCGCGTTGCCATGTGCTGGGGCATTCGCTGGGGGGTGCGATCAGCAGCATGCTCGCCTGCGCCGCTCCCGAACGGGTGGAAAAACTGGCGCTGATCGAGGCGCTGGGGCCACTGGCTGGCGCTCCGGGCAGCGCCGCCGAGCGGCTGCGTCAGGCGGTCCGCGAACGGCGCGCACTGCGCAGCAAGCAATTACGCACTTTCCCCGATATTTTCACGGCGGTACGGGCGCGGGTGCAGGCCAATGGCCTGTCCGAAACGGCGGCACGGTTGCTGGTCGAGCGTGGCATCGCACCGGTCGAAGGCGGGTTCTTGTGGTGCTCCGACCCGCGCCTGACCACCACCACCGCGCTGCGCGCCGATGAAGGCACGATTCGCGAGTGGATCGCCGGCATCGAGGCGCCGACGCTGGTAATCGCCGCCGAGCAGGCACCAGCGTTCTTCGATGCGACACTGCGCGAAGCGCGCGTCGCCTGTCTGCGCGACGGCCGTTGCCTGCAACTCGCAGGTGGCCATCATCTGCACATGGAAACACCGCAGCCGGTGGCGGTGGCGGTGGCGGGGTTTTTTTCGGGTTAGCGGCAAAACCCCGGTTGCTGTAACGCGGCGGCGGCGTCCTCAACTCTCATCGAAGAGCAGGGCATCGAGCGCTTTCGGGGTCAGGCCGGCACGCTCGGCAGCGGCGGCAGATTCATCCAAGGTGTGTTGCAGGCGATCCGCGGAGAAGGCGCGCATGGCTTCATAGTCCTTGGCGCTCACCATCACCCCGACCACGCGCTCATGGCGCATCACCCGCACCGGTTCGCGCTGGGCGCGGTCGAGAAACTCGCCGAACCGGGTTTTGGCTTCGTTGGCGGTGTAGGTGCGCATCGGATGAGCCGTGATTGATGCAGGAATGACAGGATCAGCATCGCGCAAATCGATCGATTCGGTCATCTTGGTCGTTTTGGCAACCAGGCCGTCACCCCAGCGCAAGCTGGGGTCGAGTGATTTAAGCTTCCGACCCGATGGCACACAGCGAAAGGCTCTGGATTCCAGCTTTCGCTGGAATGACGGTGAGGGATGGGTGCGTAACCGCAAATCCGTGCATACGGCCCTCAGCCTACGCGCTGCACGCTGGGCTTTCCTTTGCGAACTTTGCGTCCTTTGCGGACCATTTGCTTTTCCCGAGTCCCGAGTCCCGAGTCCCGAGTAGCGTGGGTGCGGAGCAAGTCAGCTCTCGCCAAGACGCCAAGAACGCCAAGGAATCCATCAGGCTGGAATGACGTAGAAGGACCGCAACCAAGCGAACCACCCTGTGGTGCACCTACGCCAGCAACCGCTTCAGCAGATCCTGCGCATCGCGCGAATGCACACCGGCGCGCAGGCGCACCAGTGCTGCGCGGGCCAACGTGGCACGCGGCCCGAGCAGGCGCGCATGCGATTCGAACGCGCCGATCAGGCGGGCGGCGACCTGTGGGTTGACCGCGTCCAGGCGCGGCAATTGCTCGACGAGTAGCGCATAGCCGGCGCCATCGGCGCGGTGAAAGGCGACCGGATTCAAGCGCGCGAAACTGCCCAGCACGGCACGCACGCGGTTGGGATTGGTCGGCAGCCACCACGGCGAATCGAGCAGCGCGCGCACATCGTCGATGGCCTCGGGCTGTGGCCGGCTGGCAACCAGGGTGATCCACTTGTCGGTGACCAGTGCATCCTCGCGGTAGCGCTGCTGGAATTGCGCCAGCGCCGCATCCTTGCCGGGCGCGTCGAAGCGCACCAGCACGCGCAGCGCGCCGAGGCGATCGGTCATGTTGGTGGCTGACGCAAACTGCGCGCCGGCCAGTGCCGCGGCCGGGTCGAGGCGGCTGATCCAGGCCAGGCAGGTGTTGCGCAAGGCGCGCGCGGCAATCGCGGCGCCGTCGATGCCACCGGCGGCTACGCTGGCCAGGGTTTGGTAACGCCGTTGCAGACGTTCAACATGATCTTCGGCCAATAGATCAAGCATGTCCTCGCGCGCGGCCAGCAGCGCATCGACATCAATGGTTTCCACCGCATCGGCGAGGGTATCGAAGTCGGGTAGCGCCAGGCATTCCGCCACGAACGCCGGATCGGCGGTGTCATCGTCAAGCAAGGCACCAATCGCATCGCTGAGCGCTGCACTGGCGTCATGCGGATCGGGGAACTGCCGCAACAGCACTGCCTTGGCCAATTGCTGCACGGCATCCCAGCGGTTGAACGGATCGCGCTCGATGCGCGCCAGCGTTGCCAGCTCGGCCGGCGTGTACGCGCAGTGCAACTTCACCGGTGCGCTGAAGCCCTGATTGAACGCCGGCAGCGGTGCCGCATCGAGACCATTGAACACCAGCTCATGACTGGCCTGATCGAGCAGCAGCAGGCCGCTGTCAGCGCCGCCTTCGGGCGCGTTATCGAGCGCCGCGCCGCTGGCGTCGTAAAGCGCGTAGCGCAGTGGCATCTGCAATGGCTGCGGCGCATCGTGGCCGGCAATGGTTGGGGCGGTCTGTTCGATACGCAGGCGCAAGCAGCCGCCATCCCAGTGCCGGTGCACGTGTACGCGCGGTGTACCGGCCTGGCTGTACCAGCGCGCAAATTGCGCCAAATCGCGGCCACTGGCCGTTTCGTGCGCACGCAGAAAATCCTCGACCGTGGCGGCACGGCCATCGTTGTCGGCGAAGTAGCGATCCATGCCGGCTCGGAACGTGGTGTCGCCAAGCATGGTATGCAGCATGCGCACAATTTCGGCGCCCTTCTCGTACACGGTCAGGGTGTAGAAATTGTTGATCTCGCGGTACTCGGGCGGTCGTACCGGATGCGCCAGCGCACCGGCATCCTCGGCAAACTGGCGCCCGCGCAGCAGGCGTACATCCTCGATCCGCTTGACCGCACGCGAATGCAGGTCGCAGGTAAACTCCTGGTCGCGGAACACGGTGAGCCCTTCCTTGAGCGAGAGCTGAAACCAGTCGCGCAGGGTGACCCGGTTGCCGGACCAGTTGTGAAAGTACTCGTGGCCGATCACCGATTCGATGCCGAGGTAATCGGCGTCGGTGGCGGTCTCTTCATCGGCGAGGATGAAACGGGCATTGAAGATGTTCAGGCCCTTGTTTTCCATCGCGCCCATGGTGAAATCCTGGACCGCAAGGATGTTGAACTGGCTCAGGTCGTAATAGCGGCCAAAACGCTGTTCATCCCAGCGCAGTGCGCGCTCGGTCGCGTTGAGTGCGAAACCGCAACGCGCGATATCATTGGCCGCTGCCCACACCGCCAGCCGCACCGGCCGGCCCTCACCGGTGACCACCTCGCGACTGACGCAATCAAGCGCACCGGCGACCAGCGCGAACAAATAGCACGGCGTTGGATGTGGGTTTTCCCACACTGCCTGATGGCGGCCATCGGCCAGTGGCGCCGTGCCGAGCGGGTTGCCATTGCCCAGCAACACCGGAAAGCGTGCGTGATCGGCGCGCAACGTGATACGCCAGGCCGGCATTACATCGGGGCGATCGATGAAAAAGGTAATGCGGCGAAAACCCTCCGCCTCGCACTGAGTCAGCAGCAGGCCACGGCTGGCGTACAGACCTTCCAGCCGGGTATTGCGGCTGGGATGGATGCGCACCCGAGTGCGCAATTGACACGCGCCACGCGCGGCGGGAATCACCAGCCGGCCATTGGCGTGGCCGTATTCATCGGCAGCCAGCGGCACCGCGTCGAGGCTGATCGAAAGCAGTTCGAGTTCTTCGCCGTTCAGCACCAGCTCGGCCGGCGGCTGGCTCGGGTCGGGTTCCAGCGCCAGCAGGCAATCGACCTCGCTGGCCTCCAGATCCAGATCGAATGCGATATCGACATGGCGCACCCGCCACGCGGGTGGTTGATAATCTGCTAAACGAGCGATGGTGGCTTCGATCATGCCCGCAGTTTACCGCGCAAGGGTGCGACACAGCAGCAGCGGGAAAAATTGGCTCGTTATCGAGTGTGAGTGAAGAGCAAATAAACTCTCGCCAAGACGCCAAGAGCGTCACGGCGGAAAAGGCTGACGGATGGCTTGGCGCTCTTGGCGCGCTCACATTTGTGCATGTGCCGAAACCACCGTCATGAAACCGGCCCCCACGACAATCAATGACCCATTGATTTCATGCGCGTGTCGAGCACTGAGTAAACATCAACCCGCATTGCTGCGCAGGAGCCAACCCGATGGACTCGCACACCCAGATTCCCACGCTGGACGACATTCGCAATGCAGCGGCGCGCATCGCGCCGCTGGCGCATGTCACCCCGGTGCTGCGTTCGCGCTCGCTCGACGCACTGGCCGGCTGCCGCCTGCATTTCAAATGCGAAAACCTGCAACGCGTTGGCGCCTTCAAGTTTCGCGGCGCATGCAACGCGGTGTTTTCGCTGGATGCGGCAGTGGCAGCGCGCGGCGTGGTGACACAAAGCTCGGGCAATCACGGCGCGGCGATCGCGCTGGCCTGTCGACTGCGCGCGATTACCGCGCACATCGTGGTGCCCGAGGATGCACCGCAGGCCAAGGTTGACGCGATGCGGCTGCACGGTGCACATCTGCATCGTTGCGCGCCGGGCATGGCCGCGCGCAACGCGCTCAGCGCGCGTGTGCTCGCTGAAATGGGTGGAACGTTGATCCACCCATTCAACGATGCCCGCGTGATCGCCGGCCAGGGTACCGCCACCCTGGAGTTTCTGGCGCAGGCGCCGGCGCTGGAGGTGCTGATCGCGCCGGTCAGTGGCGGCGGCTTGTTATCGGGCACCGCCATTGCCGGCCAATCGCTGGCGCCGGGAATCGAGATCGTTGGCGCCGAACCCGAAGGCGCGGCTGATGCCCACGATTCGCTGCGCGCTGGCGAGCGCATCAGCGGCCGCCGCGCCAACACCGTCTGCGACGGCCTGCGCGCCGAACTGGGGCCGCTCACCTTCGCGATCCTGCGCGAACGGGTCAGCGCGATATTGCTCGCTTCCGATGCCGAGGCATTGGCCGCGATGCGGCTGATCTTCGCGCGCCTGAAGCTGGTGGTAGAACCGTCGGCGGCGCTGGCACTGGCGGTGGTGCTGCGCCACAAGGCACGCTTCGCGGGGCGCGAGGTCGGCATTATCCTGAGCGGTGGCAATCTCGATCTGGACAAACTGGGGATGGCTTGAACCCCCCCACCCTGGATATTTCAGAGGCGCCAGCCGTGACCTGGGTAAAAGCCACACCGAGCAGAGCCTTCCTGGCGTTTGCCCACAGCGAACAAAGCCTGGCTTAATCTTGGCCAGGCAAACTGCATACGTACAAAACCCCACCCGCCGCCTACCCGGAACCCTGCCCATGTCTGCCGCGACGATGTCGACCCACTATTCCACCGCACAGCGCGCGCTGCACTGGCTGTCGCTGTTGGCGATCACCGTCGTTTACGTCGCGATCGAGATTCGCGGCGACATGCCCAAAACCAACGCATGGCGCCCGCTGGTTACCCAGGTGCATTTCTGGGCGGGCTTGAGTGTGCTGGCGATGGTTTTTGCGCGGATTTATCTGCGCTGGCGGCGGCCGACGCCGGCCGTCACGCCAGCACCTTCGGCGCTGGTCGCACGGCTGGCTGCGGTTACACACGGGTTGATTTACGCGGTGTTGCTGGTGCAGCCGGTGCTGGGCATGCTCGCGGCGGCAGCCGGCGGCAAGGCCATCATGGTGCCGCTGCTGGGCATCGCATTGCCGGCGCTGATTGGCAAGAGCCATGCACTGGAGGAACAATTCGAGGACTGGCACGGGACGCTGGGCGAGGCGTTCTACTGGGTAATCGGTCTGCATGTGGCGGCGGCGCTGTGGCACCACTTCGTGCGCCGCGACAACACCCTGCGCCGGATGTGGTAGTTGTTCACCAAGGGTATGCTGTCACAAGAGCTGCCTGTTGATGCGAGGTATTGAGGTGACATCCGGTTCACCATCATCACCATCCGCGCTTTCCCGGCGCGGGCTCTGGTTGCTGCTTGTGTTGGCCGCGGTTGCTGCCATCAGTGTGCTGGCGCTGGCCGGTTCCGCCAATGGCTGGTTTTCGGTGGGGGCACAGGTGGTATCCAGCCGGGTCAGCCGCGATGCGATCAACGAGATCCGGTTGCCGATGCCGTTGCGTGACGGAGCGACCACCACAACATTGCCGCGCTTTCACATCTACTTGGGTTCGCCGGATCAAGCCGCTACGTTTTTCCGCCAGCAGTTGCCGGCGCAGGGTTTCACGCTGGAGCGCGAATGGGCATCAAGCGACAACGCGCGGTTCCAGATATGGCGTCGTGGCGATGCCCGCGTGTACATCGCCATGCAGGCGCCGTTAACCGGCCCGCCGCAACCGACCCGCATCGGCCTGAGCATCACTCCGTTCGCGCCGCCGCCAGTGTTGCCCTGAGCATCGCAGTCAATACTTGCGCACACCGATTGCGCTCACCGGCACGCTGGCCACTTCGCTGCCGCCGTGACGAATCGGCGCGCCAGCGACCGGGGCGAAGGCACGGGCATAGACCACTTCCCACGTGCTGGGCAAGCGGCCATCGCGGCGCAGGGTTTCGTAGGCAGCGCCGGCGGCGGCAAAGCGGCCCTTGCCGGTGAGGCCGTGGCGACGCTCGCTCAGCGCATTGGTGGCACCGATCGCCTGCAACTCGTGCAGCAACGTGGGCAGGTTGGGATAGGTCAGCGTGAAGGTGTCCTGATCGAGCACCGGATCGCGGAAGCCGGCGGCGAGCAGGGCATCGCCGATCTGCTGGATCGGCGCGAAGTGGCTGACGTGCTCGATGGCATCGGCGGTGGCAAACGCCGCACGCAGTTCATGCAGAGTGCGCGGGCCGAAGCTGCTCAGCAGCAGCCGCGCACCGGGCCGCATCACCCGTCGGAACTCGGCGAACACCGCCGGCAGATCGGGCAGCCATTGCAGACACAGGTTGGAGAACAACAGATCGATGCTGGCATCGGCCAGCGGCAGCGCCGCGGCATCGCCGCACACGCAGCGAAACGGCCGCCACCAGCCGGCACGCTGACGCGCCTGACGCAGCATCGGCAGCGACAGATCCAGCGCCAGCACCTGCGCTTTGGGCCAGCGCTTTTTCATCGCTGCAGCCGCGCGGCCAGGGCCGGCGCCTAGATCAAGCACAGAGCCTGGAACCGGCTGATCGGGCTCGTCCAGCGCTTCGAGCAGGCGTGTTTCGACCTCGTGTTGCAACACGGCGGTGGCATCGTAGCTGGCGGCAGCGCGCGAAAAGGCGCGGCGGATATGGTGGCGGTCGAAGCGCTGGCTCATGGCAGAGGATCGCTGAATGCGGTGATGGCCGTGGCCAGCTCGGCGGCATGGGTGAGAAACGGTGCGTGGCCGGCGCCGGCGATGCCGGCAAATTGTGCGTTGCCGTTCATCGCGGCGGACGCTTGCATCGCCTGCCAGTGGACCAGGCGATCACGGCGACCGGCCAGCCACAAGCTGGGCACCGTCAGCGTCGGCAACGCGGCGCGCAGATCGCTGTGTTCGAGCAGGTGCAGGCCGTCGCGCAGCGCCTCCGGCAGTGGTTCGCCCAGCGCGAACACCTGCTCGCGCAGCGCCCGCAGTTCCTCGCGCATATGTTCCGAGCCATGCGCTTCCAGTGCCAGAAAGCGGTCGATGGTGGCTCGATAATCGAGCCGCAAACCGCGCTCGAAATCGCTGAACACGCGCAGCGCCACGCCATGTGGCCAGTCGTCGGCAGCGACGAATCGTGGCGAGGCGCACAGCATCAGCAGCCCACGCAGTGCGTGCGGTAAACGCGCTGCGGCATCCAATGCGACCAGGCCGCCCAGCGACCAGCCCAGCCAGATCGCGTTGGGCACCCGCGCGGCGATTTCATCGCCGATCTCGGCCAGCTCAAGACGACTGTGATCGTCACGGCTGCGGCCGTGGCCGGGCAGATCGACCAGATGCAGGCGAAAGTGTGCGGCAAGCGCATCGCGCAACGGCGCAAAAATGCCGGCGTGCATCGCCCAGCCGTGGATCAGCAGCAAATCGCGCCCGTGTTCGCCGCAGCGTTCAATGTGCATGGTCAGTGCCGCCCGCGAGTGCCAGCAAAGCGTCGAGCAGGGCATCGATATCGGCCGTGCTGTGCGCAGCGGAAAGGGTGATGCGCAGCCGCGCCTGTCCCGGCGGCACCGTCGGCGGCCGGATGGCGCCAACCCAGAAACCGTACGCGCGCAGGGCGTCGGCAATGGCAACGGTGCGCGCATTGTCGCCAATCAGCAGCGGCTGGATCGGCGTCGAAGACGGCATCAGCGCCATGCCCAGCTGTGCCGCACCACTGCGCAAGTGGGCGATAAGCGCCTGCAAACGTGCGCGCTCGGCGTCGGCGTTTTGCGCCAACAACACCGCCGCGTGCGCGACTTCGGCCAGTGCCGGTGGCAGCGCGGTAGTGTAGATGTAGGGCCGTGCGCTTTGTTGCAGATGCTCGATCAGCGCGCCATCGCCAACCAGCGCCGCGCCATAGCAGCCGAGCGCCTTGCCGAAGGTACACAGGCGCAGCGGCACCTGCGAGGTGCTGAGGCCGGCGGCCGCAACGCTGCCGGCGCCGGTGCTGCCGAGCACACCCAGCGCATGCGCTTCATCGACATAGAACAGCGCGTCGTGGCGGGCGCAGGCCGCGGCCAGTGCGGCCAGCGGCGCGACATCGCCATCCATGCTGAACACGCCATCGCTGGCGAGCAGGCGCAGACCCGCACCGCTGCCGTGCGCGAGCTGGCGTTCGGCCGCTGCGGCATCGGCGTGCGGATAACGGTGCAGCGTGCACGCCGCCAGCCGCGCGCCATCGATCAGGCTGGCATGGTTGAGGCGATCTTGTATGCAGTGATCGGCGCGCCCGAGCAGGCCCTGCAACACGGCCAGGTTGCCGGCGTAGCCGGAGCCCAGCAGCAGCGCGCGCGGCGCATCGAGCCAGCGCGCCAGCGCCTGCTCCAGCGCGGCATGGGCGGCATGATGGCCACTGACCAGATGCGATGCGCTGGCGCCGACACCGTGCGCGGCGGCATCACGCAGCGCGCGCGCCAGGCGCGGATCGCTGGCCAGGCCGAGGTAATCGTTGCCGGCGAAATCGATCAGTTCGCGGCCATCGACCCACACCCGCGCACCGTCACGGCGCTGCACCGTGCGCACCGTACGCTGCGCCACCTGCGCCGTGCGCTGTTGCGCCGCATCGCGCAGGCGCTGCTGCCAGTCGGTCACGGCGATCGGTTCAGGCAGAGCATGCGGCGCCGGGCCCGGTGGCGGCGATCAGGTCAAGATGCGCGGTGCCCGGCTCTTGCGGCACCGGCATCGGCACCAGATCCAGCCGCGCAAACAGCGCGCGATCGCGCTCGACATCGGGGTTGCCGGTGGTCAGCAATTTTTCGCCGTAAAAGATCGAATTGGCGCCAGCGAGAAAACACAGTGCCTGCATTTCATCGGACATGCTTTCGCGGCCTGCCGACAACCGCACCATCGCGCGCGGCATCACGATGCGCGCCACCGCCACGGTGCGTACAAACTCGAACGGGTCGAGCGCCTCGATGCCATGCAGCGGCGTGCCCGGCACCTGCACCAGTTGGTTGATCGGCACCGATTCCGGCGGCGGATTCATGTTCGCCAGCACCTGCAACAGGCCGGCGCGCTGCGCGCGGGTCTCGCCCATGCCGACGATGCCACCGCAGCAGGTTTTCATGCCGGACGCGCGCACCTGCTCCAGCGTGTCGAGGCGATCCTGAAATTCGCGGGTGTGAATCACCTCGCCGTAGAACTCCGGCGCGGTATCGAGATTGTGGTTGTAGTAATCCAGCCCGGCGGCTTTCAACGCATCGGCCTGGCCGTCCTTGAGCATGCCAAGGGTGGCACAGGTTTCCAGCCCCAGCGCCTTCACGCCGGCAATCATCTCGGCCACCTTCGCCACTTCGCGGTCTTTCGGCGAGCGCCACGCCGCGCCCATGCAGAAGCGGGTGGCACCGGCGGCCTTGGCCGCGCGCGCGCGTTCCAGCACCTGCTCGGTACTCATCAGCTTGTGCGCGCTCAGCCCGGTGTCGTAACGCGCCGCCTGCGGGCAGTAGGCGCAATCCTCGGGGCAGCCGCCAGTCTTGATCGACAGCAGGGTCGATACCTGCACCTGGGTGGCGTCGAAGTTCGCCTGGTGTACGCTGGCAGCGCGCGCCATCAGCACATTGAACGGCAACGCAAACAGGGAGAGGATGGCCTCACGCTGCCAGCCGGCAGTGGCTGGGTGCTGGGTCGAATCGGAGGCAACGACGGACATGGCAAGCTTCGCACGGCAAGGGTTGCGGCAAGTCTGGTGAGCACGGGCGATGCTGTCAACCAATCGCTGCGGCAAAAAGTCGACAGCGCACTGGCCGCACTGGGCACGGTGTTGCTGCCGCCACGCTGTTTGCTGTGCGCCGAGCCGGGCCACGACGGCCATGACCTGTGCGCCGCCTGCGCCGCCAGCCTGAACCCCGGTTACAGCGCTTGCGCGCAATGCGCGTTGCCATTGCCGCAGCCCGCGCCAGCGTGCGGCCGATGCCTGCGCCAGCCCCCGCCGTACACCCACACCATCGCCGCCGGCCTTTACCAGTTTCCGCTTGATCGGCTGCTGCCGCGCTTCAAGTTTCACGCCGACCTGGCCGCTGGCCGCGAACTGGCACGGCTGCTGCTCGCCGCCGTGCGCACCGCCGACCCGCCGCAAGCCGTGATCCCGGTGCCACTGCACCCACAGCGCCTGCGCCAGCGCGGTTACAACCAGGCACTGGAACTGGCGCGCCCACTCAGCCGCGCACTCGCGTTGCCGCTGCGCGCCGATCTGCTGCACCGCATCCGCGCCACCCCGCCGCAATCCGAACTTGATGCCGCCGCCCGCCGGCGCAACGTGCGCGGCGCGTTTGCGATCAACGCCGATGCGCCGCTACCCGAGCACGTCGCCCTGATCGACGATGTGATGACCACCGGCGCCACCGTCAGCGAATGCGCGCGCGTGCTGCGCCAGGCCGGCGTCGCCCGCGTCGATTTGTGGTTGGTGGCGCGCGCGCCGCGGCGGCAGAAGTAAGCAGTGGTTCGCTATTGCGACTGGTTTCAAGGCACGGCACAGAGTCCAATGGCGCTTTTCGTAGGTCGGCTCAAGCATAGCGGAGCCGACATTACGTGGCGCGACGTTGGTGCCCGCGGACAGCGAGGCACAATCGCAACTGGCGCGGGTGCAGATGATCCAGGGCGACCTGCAAGCCGCACGGTACCCGCTGAACCGCGCCCCCGACGCCGACCCCGCTGCCTTCTCCCCGTGCTATTTGCGTGGGGTGATTTTTATGCGGATCAAGGCTGCGGCCAAGGCGGAGAAAGCGCGTTATGAGGCGGCGTGGGCAGCGACGCGAGAGGGTTTCGGTCCGCGCCTATTCCGCGTCGGCGTATCGCTTGACCAGCGCGTACAGAAAACGCCGGCCATCGAGCAGTGAGCGGACCCGGATGCGCTCATCCAGCCCGTGCGCATGGCTGCCTTCGGCATCATGGAACATGCCCGATACGCCGTAGGTGGGGATGCCGGCGGTATTGAGATAGCGGCCATCGGTGGCGCCGGTGGTCATGGTCGGCACGATTGCCACGCCCGGCCATATCTCGGCGGCGACAGCGCGAATCGGATCGAGGATGGCGGCGGTCAAGGCCGGCGGCGTGCTCGCGGTGCCGATCTCGCCGACCGGGGTCAGGGCGATTGCCGGATCGGCCAGCACTTCGGCCAGCCTCGCCTGCACCGCCGCTACCGGTACGCCGGGCAGGATGCGGCAATTGACGTTGGCGGATACCTGTTGCGGCAGCGCGTTTGGCGCATGGCCGCCAGTGATCATGGTCGCCACGCAGGTGGTGCGCAGCATGCCGTTCCAGCTCGGGTTGATGTCCCACAGGCGCAGTGCTGCGGCTTCGTCGGCCGGATCGGCGAGCAACGCACGCATGTCGGCGGCGACCGCGGGTGCAACTTGCGTTGCTTGCGCGGTGAAATAGCCACGGGCCGCGTCGTTGACGGCAATCGGGAACTGGTGCGCGCCAATCCGGACCAGCGCAGCGCTCAATCGGGTAATCGGGTTAACCTTCTTCGGGCGCGAACTGTGGCCGCCATCGTCGCTCAGCGACAGCGAGAAATCCTGATAGACCTTCTCACCGGCCTGAACCTGCAGCGCCACCGGTTTGCCATGGGCATCGAGTTCGCCACCGGCGCCTTCGTTCAATGCGAATGCGGCGTCGAGTGCCTGTGGATGGGTGCGGATCAACCAGTCGACGCTGTTGAATATTTCGGCCGTTTCCTCGCCACAGGTCAGCGCCAGCTTGATGCTGCGGCGCGGCACATAGCCCTCGCTGCGATAGCGCACCAGGTTGTCGGTGAACACCGCCGCCATCGCCTTGTCATCGCTGACCCCGCGCGCATAGAACCAGCCATTTTCTTCCACCAGGGTGAACGGATCGCGCTTCCAGTCGGCGCGTTTGGCTTCCACCACATCGATATGGGCGAGCAGCAGCAGCGGTTTGAGGCTGGCATCGCGGCCGCGCAACAGCGCGATCAGGGCGCCGTCCTGCGGGCGATCTGCCGGCGCGAGAATCTGCATGTCGGCCGCAGGCAGCCCGGCTGCCAGCAGCCGTTCGCGCATCGCGCTCGCCGCAGCGGTGCAACTGCCCACCGAACGCGTGGTGTTGATCTCGACCAGTTGCTTGAACAGGGCGCGAAACGCGGG
>Ga0100388_10000575_pt1 | contig 33705 bp, 31 predicted proteins | sample CryGeymeta201512_FD_81536 | JGI IMG/M metagenome (GOLD analysis project Ga0100388, IMG submission 81536) | Groundwater microbial communities from Crystal Geyser aquifers in Utah, USA - Crystal Geyser metaG 2015-12 | ecosystem: Environmental > Aquatic > Deep subsurface > Groundwater | place... | reverse complement strand
CAAATATTTACGAATAACCACATCTGTCTGCAATGAGACAGCATAAAACTTATCCCGGAACCATTTTGAATTCCAAGTCTTGCTGACTTTGATACGAAATATTTTTGGATTGACTTTATGACCCATTTTTTTATATTTTAGCCTGATTTTCTGCTGAAAAATCGTCTTTTAGTTGACTGGGGACCTTTTGGTTTTTCCGAATGAAATTTTTCTTGCTGGACTAAACCATCTTTTAAATCGGAACCAGCCTCTTTTTCTCCTTTAGTTTTGCCTTGGCTGACATCTTTAATCTCATCCAATGACCTGACAATTTTTACCTCTTGGCTCTTGGCAGCCCCTTTCTTCTTATCTGCCTTTTCTTTACTGGGCTTAATTTCTGATAAAACAATGGAGATGTGCGAGGTTCTCTTCTGAATGCCAGCGGCACGGCCAAACGCTCTGGAACGCCATCTTTTTAAAACTGGCCCTTCATCAACTTTAATCTCTTTAATTAATAAATTGTCACGTTTCAAATCCTGATTGTGCTCGGCGTTAGCAATGGCTGAATTTAACAATTTGGCAACAGGCTGAACGGCGCGTTTGTCTGAAAATTTCAAGCGAGCTAAAGCCTGTTCAACACTCACGCCGCGGATAGCATCCACGACTAGTCTAACTTTTCTAGGTGACATTCTTAAGTATCTAAGTTTGGCCGTAGTTTCCATAGCTTGAGCCTTATTAATAAATTATTCTTTTGATTATTGTTTGTTGGCAGTTTCTGCGGCGGAACGTTCCGTGTCTCTTTGTTTTTTGCCGCCATGTTTGATGAACTTACGGGTGAACGCAAATTCACCCAACTTATGGCCGACCATGTTTTCAACAACAAAAACTGGAAGATGCGTTTTGCCATTATGGACGCCAAAAGTAAAACCGACCATTTGAGGAGTAATCGTGCAGTCTCTTGACCATGTTTTAATGACTGTCTTATCGCCAATTTTAAGATTGCTGACTTTCTTCAACAGCTTTTCGTCAATGTATGGGCCTTTTTTTAAACTTCTACTCATAATTTTTTGTTAATTAATTACTTTCTTTTCTACTTCTTTGGATAATCATTCTATTTGACCATCTTTTATTATTTCTTGTTTTAACCCCCATGGCATGTTTACCCCATTTAGTTTTGGGATATCTCATGCCAATGGGGTGCCTGCCTTCACCGCCGCCATGGGGATGGTCGCAAGGATTCATGGCTTTGCCACGGACACTGGGACGAATGCCCCGGTGGCGCTGGCGGCCGGCTTTGCCAAGACGGACTAACCGATGGTCGGGATTAGAAACTTGGCCGATTGTCGCCAGACATTCTTTTTTGACTAAACGGATTTCTCCTGATGGCATTTTAAGCTGAACGAACTTGCCTTCAATCGCCTGAACCACGGCAGAAGAACCGGCCGATCTGGCCATTACTCCGCCTTGACCTGGATTTAACTCTACATTATAAACATTAATACCAGCTGGAATAAATTCAAGGGGCATACGATTGCCTACTTTTATGGCGACTTTTTCGTCTGAAGAAACTATTTTATCACCAACTTTAATGCCATCAGCGGCTAAAATATATGAAAGCTGGCCATCCTCATACTGGACCAGGGCAATTCTTGCAGAGCGGTTTGGATCATATTCAATAGCCGCAACACTGGCCGGTTGATTAAATTTCAAACGTTTAAAATCCACCAGCCTGATACGGCGCTTGGCGCCGCCGCCGCGGTGACGGACTGTAATTTTACCGCTCTTGTTTCTGCCGGCAAACGTTTTGCGAGTGACGGTTAATTTTTTTTCCGGTTTACTTTTAGTAATATCAGAAAATGACACAATGGAGGTTTTGCGTCTGGCTGGAGTGGTTGGTTTGTAAATCTTAATTGCCATAGTTTTTATAAAACTTTACTTTTCTATACGGCTTCGTAAACATCAATTTTTTTATCTTGGGGCAAGGTGATGATTGCTTTTTTCCAATTTTTTTGCCTTGACAACCGTCCGCGGCCTGATCTGACTAGTTTGCCCATTTGACTGATGGTTTTTACTTTTAATGGCATGACACCGTAAGTTTCCTGGATGGCCAGTTTAATTTCTACTTTATTTGCCCGACTGTTCACAATAAAAGCATATTGATTGAAACTATTCTGAAGAGTTGATTTTTCTGTGACTAGGGGATGGACAAGCACTTTATACGACACTTGGCTGCCACTTTTTTTTACGGCTTTTCCCGATTTTTGTTTTGGCTGGACAGCTTTAACAGTTCCGGCCGTTTTAGCCTGCTCTTCATTTTTAGTTGCTGGTTCTTTTTTCTTTCTGCTGAATAAAGACATAAACTTATAATTTCAAATTTTTTATGGCAGCTGACTATCTTGTTTTAAATATACTGCTGTTATTACTTTTAAACTGTCCTCTGTGATTAAAATATTCTTATGCGCTAAAATATCCACTACATTTAAGGAATTAGCGCCCAAGACTTTAATCCCTGGAATATTACCGGCTAGGCGCGAAATGCGGGCAGTGTCCTGACCAGTGACAACCAAAATCGATGTTTGGTACTTTTTCAAATCAAATTTTTTCTGTTTTTTATCCTCGCCAGCATTTTTTTCTTCTTTTTTCTTTTCGTCTTCTGCAACCTTTCTCTTGGATAATTTTTTAAGTTTTAAAACATCTTTTAGGTTCTTAACAACCGCCACAAATTCTTTGGTCTTATTCTCTTTGAAATCCAGCTTGTCTACAATGACCATATCCTTGCTTTTAGCGCGGTCAGTTAAACACATAAAAAGCGTTTTTCTTTTCATTTTTTTATTAATTTTTTTCTTAAAATTTCTGTCCTTGGTCGGACCAAAAGTGACACCGCCGCCAATCCAAATGGGCGATCTGCTTGAACCGTGTCTGGCTCGGCCAGTGCCTTTTTGCCGCCAAGGTTTTCGGCCGCCGCCGCGCACTTCGCCTTTATCTTTGGTATCAGCTAATACTTTTCTCTTGGCTGACATTTGGGCGACGACTGCCTGATGAATTAGGCCTTGATTGGCTTCAACGTTAAAAATAGCTGGGTTTAAATCAACTTGCTTGTCTTTTTCTCCACTGGCTTGGTAAATTTGATATTTCATGATTTTTGGATTTTTAACGCGCCAGCACAACTAAGCAACAGCAAGCCGCTTTTCGCTCCGGGTATGGCGCCTTTGATGTAAAGTTCATTTTTTTCATGATCAATTTTTGCTATGGCTAAATTTTTAACAGTCACGCGCTCAGCGCCCATATGACCGGCCATTCTCATGCCTGGGAAAACGCGAGCCGGAGCAGTTGGGCCGATTGAACCCGGGGAACGTTCCTGGTCTTTGGTACCGTGAGTGCCTGGATGCCCGTGAAAACCATAACGTTTGACTACGCCTTGGAAACCTTTGCCCTTTGAAATGCCGACTACCTTGACTTTGTCGCCGACTTCAAAAGCATCAACAGTAATTGTGTCACCGCGTTTCAAATCTTTTAGTTCATCGCTCCTAAATTCTTTGATATATGACAGATTGCCTAAATCTTTAATTGGGCCAAGCTCGCGTTTGCTTAGCTTTTTTTTGCCGCCGAGGCCAAGAATAACAGAACTGTAGCCATCTTTTGAATCACTAGTCTTAATTCTTACCACCCGGCAGGGGCCAGCATTAATAACAGTGACTGGAATTACGTCACCGCTTTCAGGATTAAAAATTTGGGTCATTTGTTTTTTTATGCCAAGGATGAACTTCATGGTTTTTTTAAAAAAAATCCGGTCATTATAAACCAGATATAAACATAGAAATCAAATTATTCTTCATTTTTTATGCTTTTATCCGAATTATAATGGTTTAATCAAAGTTAAGAATAAACGGATGGTTTTCCCGACGCTAGGTCGGGGATCTTATCCGGATTCTTAATGATTATTAAGTGAATATTTTTATATTACATTTTAATTTGAACATCAACCCCGCTAGGCAAGGCTAAATTCATTAAATCATTGATCGTCGTTGGTTTGGGGTCGTAAATATCAATTAATCTTTTATGGACTCGCATTTCAAACTGTTCCCGTGCATCTTTGTGGACAAAGGTTGAACGATTGACAGTATATTTGCTGATTTCAGTGGGTAAAGGAATGGGGCCCTTGACCTGTGCTTGCGTACGTTTAGCGGCATCAATAATAGTTTTAGTGGCCCGGTCAATAATCTTATGATCAAAGGCTTTTACTTTGATTCTGATTCTGGGCTTGTCATCCTCTTTGCCTTCTTGGCGATTATTATTTTTAATGATTGGTTTATCGGTCATAATTTTCAAATGACTTTCAATTGTTATTATTAAACAAACTAAACTCGCTCCCGGAATGATTAGGGAACGAGTCTGAGTTTATTTACTAATCTTAGTAACCACGCCAGCACCAACGGTGCGGCCGCCTTCACGAATGGCAAATTTTTGCTGTTCTTCCAAAGCCACTGGCTGAATTAATGTAATCTTTAAATTAACAGTATCGCCTGGCATGACCATTTCTGTTCCCGCGGCTAAGGTTACATCGCCGGTAACGTCCGTGGTTCTGATATAGAATTGCGGCTTATAACCATTGAAGAACGGGGTATGACGGCCGCCTTCTTCTTTGCTTAAGATATAAACTTCGGCTTCAAATTCCGTATGAGGAGTAACCGTGCCTGGCTTGGCCAAGACTTGGCCGCGATAAACATCTTCTTTTTTAGTGCCGCGCAGCAATACGCCGGCATTGTCCCCGGCGCGGCCCTCGTCAAGCTGTTTATTAAACATCTCAATGCCAGTCACAACAGTTTTAGCCGTATCTTTAATGCCAATAATTTCAACCTCTTCATTTAACTTAACCAAGCCTCTTTCAATTCTGCCAGTCACAACCGTGCCACGGCCTTCAATGGAAAAGATATCCTCAATGGGCATCAGAAATGGTTTGGTTATATCACGCGCTGGTTCTGGAATATATTCATCAAGCTTGTCCAAAAGTTCTTTAATGGATTTTAAATTTTCATCATCTTTATTGCCGGCATTTGCCGCTTCAAGCGCCTTAAGAGCTGAACCGCGAATAATTGGAGTTACATCGCCTGGGAATTCATATTTTTTGAGCAAATCCTTGACTTCTTCTTCCACTAAGTCAATAAGTTCTTTGTCGTCAACTTGATCAACTTTGTTTAAGAAAACGACAATGTATGGCACGCCAACCTGTTTGGCAAGCACAATATGCTCTCTAGTCTGTGGCATCGGACCGTCAGCGGCTGAAACAACAAGGATGGCACCGTCCATCTGCGCAGCGCCAGTAATCATATTCTTGACATAATCAGCATGCCCGGGACAGTCAATGTGGGCATAATGGCGCTTATCAGTTTCATATTCCACATGGGATGTGGCAATGGTAATGCCGCGCTCTCTCTCTTCAGGAGCGTTATCTATCTGATCAACTGATTTATCTTGAGCTTTACCGCCAGTAATTTGCAAATACTTCAAAATGGCGGCAGTCAAGGTAGTCTTGCCGTGATCAACGTGGCCAATAGTGCCTATGTTGATATGAGGTTTTGTACGTTCAAATTTTTTAACCATATATATTAAATATGTTTAGCGACCCCCGATGTAAAATCGGGGTTGCGATCCAGCCGCTAAGGTTAGTCTAATAATGTTTTGTGTTTACAAAAATTCAGGGTGTGCCCTAACCCAGAACTTTCTAAATTTTCTGGTAAAAATAAATATTTATGTTGTTTTTTTATGATAATTACAGTATACCAAGTTTAAAAAATATGTCAAATATGTGACTATTTATTAATATCAGGCGGGGATGGAATATGCCTAAAATCAACAGTGTTTTGATCATTATTATCTAATGTTAGCCAAGGATTATCATCAAGGTTATTATGAACAGCAGAGTTTGATTCAGCTGGGTCAAGATAGCCAAAATTATTTTTTCTTAGTTTCTTTAGCAGAATATCCTCTGCCTTATCATTATCATTAATATGATCAGTCTCATCATCCTCAAAATCAAATGAATCATCCCAGTCTAAATCTTCATCAGCTGTTTTATCTTTGTCCTCTTGCTCCAAGATGGCTTGGTTGCCGTCATTATCACCAGAATCAAAATCATCAGCCAATGTATCAATTTCGTCTTGGACAGTAAGATTATCTAACTGCTGATAGCTCGATGTCGGCGGCTCATCTAAAAAGTTAAGTTCGTTTTGTTCCTGGTTTAAGTCATCTTGCGTGGCGCGCCAGGCGGCAATATCACGGTTGATTTTATCAAGCATTTCAGATTCAGAAAGCTGACTAAGCTTTTCTCCTCCTTCAATCAGCCGCAAATATTCGTCAAGGCCGGCGACAACAAATTCCGCCTCATCTTTTAAAACTACGACTCGGCCGCCGAGACGTTTGACAATACTTAAAATTTTATCAAGCTGGCTGTCCATAAAATTATGTTTAGAGAATAAAGAAAGGACATTATTAATTTAGCAGATTGGCTAATTATTGGCAAGAGTATAAATTATAGGTATTGTATTCTGTGTACTAAATTTAAAAAAGCACCCGTTTGAAAAGTGCTTTTGCTATCTATCAGATTGGCAGATTATTTCATTTTGCGCCTGATAAAGGCGGGGATTTCTAGTTCGCCCTGGGTGTCTTGCTCGTCGTCTTCCCTGCCTTGGGAGAAAACAGACTCGTCTTTAACCGGCACTCTAATTTTCTTACCGGGCTTATCTCTGTTATCAGACGTTAATTGTTGATCTGAATCCTTTTTAATGGTCGGCATAAAAGTTGGGCTGGAACCACGGATGGAAAACGAACCGCCGCCCAGCCCGTCAAATTTTGAATCGCGTTTGGCTTTGTCTTCAGCAAAGCCAGTGGCAATGACGGTAATAGCCACCTCACCCTTAAGGCTGTCGTCAATAATGGTGCCAAAAATAATTTTAGCGCCAGAGTCAACCGAAGCGGTAATTAGCCGAGCCGCTTCATTGACTTCATTCATGGACAGGTCGCTTGGGCCGGTAATAGTGAATAGCACGCCCTTAGCTCCCTCAATTGACAGTTCTAAAAGGGGCGAATCAATAGCAATTTTGGCAGCGTCAACAGCGCGGTTTTCACCGCCTGCCTGACCAATACCCATCAAAGCCGAGCCAGACTCCTTCATAATGGCCTTGACATCGGCAAAATCAACATTTATCAGACCGGGCTTAGTGATCAATTCTGAAATACCTTTGACACCTTGGAGCAAAACGTCATCAACCACCGCAAAGGCGTCAAGGAGTGATGTTTTTTTATCAATAATTTGCAAAATTCTGTCATTAGGAATACTGATAATGGTGTCAACTTTGCCGGCCAATTCTTCCAGCCCCTTGTCAGCAATCGTGCGGCGCTGGGCGCCTTCAAATGAAAAAGGCCGAGTCACAACAGCCACGGTCAAAGCGCCGACATCACGGGCAACGGCGGCAATAACCGGCGCGGCTCCCGTGCCTGTGCCGCCGCCAAGGCCGCAAGTAATAAAAATCATATCAGAGCCTTTAAGAACCTCCCGGATTTCGCTAGAAGACTCTTCAGCTGATTTGGTGCCCAGTTCCGGATTCATACCAGCGCCTAGGCCGCGGGTGACAGTCCGGCCAATGTGCAATTTATTTTTAGATAAATTTTGGTGGAGAGCCTGGGCATCAGTATTAATAGAAATAAAATCAACACCAGCGATATTGCTAGCAACCATGCGATTAATGGCTGATCCGCCACCACCGCCAACGCCCACGACTTTGATTTTGGCGAAAGTCTCAATGTCCGGCTTGACTTCAATAGTTTTCTTTTTACTTATATTGTCAGCTTTTTTAGTAGCCATAGCCTAATAAAATTAATTGGGAATAATATTGATTGATAATAATTTTTATCTTATATAGTTTTGGGAATTAGTCAAGGCAACCAAAATTCTAAGGCAGTTAACGGCTTAATTAAGCCGTTAACGCCTGCTATTAAGGCATTAACGATTTTATCCATTTTTTACCTTTGGCAGCTAGCTCGGCAATTGATTTTATTCTGAAAGAAGGCAATTTCAATTTACTTAAGATGCTTTTAGACTGGTTGCCCATAATTTCCGCGCCCCAATAGGCAAGTCCAATGGCGGTGGTAAAAGACAAATTATTAACCTTATCAATGGCGGTATTGATATTTAAAGGATAACCAAGCGAGGCTGGCAGGCGGAATCTGTTTTTGGCAACTTCAACAATACCCGGCAGTTGAGCGCCGCCGCCGGTAATCACTACACCAGCCGGCAGCAGGCCAGAGCGATCAACGGCGATCAGCTCTTTGTCAACCATATCAAATATTTCTTCCATACGGGCTTCAATAATTTCTGAAATGTATTTCAGAGAAACTGTTTCCTTTTCAGTCTCGGAAAAATCAGATAAATTTATTTCTTCGCGCTTGCTGACAGCCTCTGGCACAGCGTGACCATATTCCAATTTAATATCTTCGGCAACATCAAGCGAGGTGCGTAGGCCAATGGCAATATCAGCGGTGACATGATTTGAGCCAAGCGGCAAAACCGAAGTGGTCAGTAAATCACCTTCTTCAAAAACTGCGACGGAAGTGGTTGATTCGCCGATATTAATCAGTGCCACGCCCAACTCTTTTTGCCTTTTTGAAAGGACACTTTCAGCGTTAGCTAGAACGGCCAGAACTAAATCATCAATTTCTACGCCGGTACGGTAAACCGCTTTAGTGATATTTTTTATTTGTGAAGAAAGGCCAAGGATAATTTGAGTATTAACTTCCAGGCGAATGCCGGTCATCGCCACCGGATCTTTAATGCCCGTCTGATTGTCAATGGAAAAATCTTTAGGAATCACATGAACAATGTCATAGTTGGGCGGAGTGGCCACGGATTGGGCGGCGGCAATAACCCGCTCAACATCATCTTCCCTTATTTCACCATTAGCCCGTGAAACCGTGATGACGCCTTTTGACTCTTGGGTGACGATATGCACCCCAGAAATGCCAGCGAAGACCCGTTCAATCGGCGAACCAATCATCCGCTCGGTCTGTTCAAGAACGGCTGTAATGGCGGAAACGGCATCCTCAATGCTGACAATAACACCTTTAGATATCCCGGCTGACGGCACTTCACCGCAACCAACAATATAAAAATTGCCGTCCTGTGGATTATACTGGCCAGTAACTACCCGGATATATGCTGTACCGATATCTAAACCGGTAATAAAACGCTCCTTCATAATTTTTTTAGGATAAATTCCTTATCCTGATCATTATCATTATTATAAAACAAAAATAAACTTTATACAAAAAGTTATCCACCGCCCTTAAACATTTTATTCGGCAATCCGCGGACTTGTATACAAATATTATACGGGGCTAAATTTCTGGCGTTTAGCCAAAAAAATACGGCCAAAAGATTAAAAGACCGATAATTACAGCGCCAATTGAGGCCATTAGGACAATAGCGGCCATAATGTCCTTGATAATCATAATATAATCATGCAAGCGCGGTTTTAAAATATCGGCTAGGTGTTCAAAAATTGTATTCAATGATTCAAGGATTAAAACGGCAGAAATTACAATAATCAGAGCAACTCGCTCCAGGCGCGTCAAGTTGTAGAGATACATCAGAATAACTACAATCAGAGCGATCAATATTTGAATTTTAAAATTCTGCTCTTGCCAAACAAATTTAAAACCGCGAAGAGCATAGCTGAAACTGCGGATAAGCTGATTAAGTTTTATCATAAGTTAATAATTTTATTTTCCAGCGCCTCCATTTTTTTAGCAGCGCCAGCTTTTCTATGGTCATAGCCAATTAAATGCAAAAGGCTATGGATTAAAAGCCGGCTGATTTCTTGCTTGACCGAGTGATGATACTCCCGGGCATTCTGCCTGGCAAGTTGATAGCAAATAATGATTTCGCCATTCAATTCTTTTCTATCATACCCATAAGCAAAACTTAAAACATCTGTTGGCCTAGCCTGCCGGCGGTATGTTTGATTGAGCTTGCTAATTTCGGCTGATGTGACAAAAGCAACGGATAATTCTGTTGCTTTTATTTTTAAAGCTCGGCAGGATTTATTTAAGACAGTTCTAACTAATTTTTGGGAAACTTGATAACAAGTATGGTTGGCGATGGTGATCATATCAGCTGCTCATTAACTTAAAACTCTTGATCATCATATTAAAAGTAGCCATGAAATTAGCATCATTGCGCAAACCGATATTGTAGATAAGACTATAAATATTATCACCAAAAATAAAATAAACTCGCAGGGCATCGGGACTGCGGACAGCCAGCTGGTCGGCGACTTTTAAGTCTGGCAGCCCGTCAATGTTGTCTCCCAGATTGTCGCCATACCAGTCTCTAATAGCCAGATAGCCGTTATTGGGTTGAATTAAAACTTGGACAAATTCGCCTTGGGGATCTTGGAACAAGACCGAATCATCTCCCCCTTTAACCTGCCAACCCATAGGGTAAACAATATTATAGTTATACTTGGGATTAACATAAGTGGCGACCAGAGATGATTCGTAAAGGCGGGCGCTACCAGCAATGGTGGGATTATAAAGGTTGGCGATCTCATCGCCGTCGGTATAGGAATCGCCATCACTGTCAGGCAGTAATTTATCAGAGCCATATATTTCTTCTTCCCTGTCGGTCAGGCCGTCAAGATCGGAATCTTTGGCTGGCATAAATTGCGGCTGATTTTCCTCTGGGTTAAGAGACTCCGGCTCACCAGTAAATTGGAAGGTGGCCAGTATTTGATTATAAATCTGGCTGACTATTGGATCCTCGCTAGTTTGGAACTCCAATGAGTATAAATTATTGCCATAGGCAGCATAGATATTAAAAAGTTTTTCAAAGCCTCCGCGGTAGATATAGCCAGGCTGATTACTTAAAGTATATGATTCAAGGCTCTCCGGCAAGATGGCCAGCGACTCAACCCAGGCGAGTAAATTTTGATTTTGGTTATTATTAAAGACGGTGATTTTAAATTGCTCTAAATCCTTGCTTTTAAAAGCTATTGAGTGGCTAATATTAGCGCGATTTTCCAATTGTGCGCTTGGCCACTCTGCTGGATATTTTAAATTGAAGTTGAAATCAGGAGCATCATAAGTTAACCATGAGTCAAAATTAAGCAGTTGCTCGCTCTCCTGATTTTTTTCAGGCTGGGTTGCTTCAGCGGCCGGGTTAACAGCCGCTGGCAGCGCAACATCCGGTAGAACGGTTGTTGGCGAGGCGGGTTGAGGGCCAACGGTTCTTAAAAAAAGCCAGGCAGCCAGCACCATTAAAGCGCCTAAAACGATAATCACGACGATACCAATAATCAAATTTTTCTTAAGGCCAAGCGGTTTGCCCGGCTCACCCGTTTTGCCTATTTTAAAATTTGGCCGCATACTCAAAAACTTTAGGGGCATAGTGCGCACCTCAAAATTTTCTGCTAAATTTTTTGCCGATTGGAATGGGCTAGCTGATGATTGTTCGCCTGGTTGGTGCATATGTTTGATTAATTAAATTCAAAAGTTTGTAAAATATTTTCAAATTTTTCTTGATGATTATCAGCCCGTTTGGTGGCTAAATAGTAAATAAGATAGCCCAAACCATTCTCGCTAGTATAATGTTGGGTGGTAAATTGAGTGGCATAGGGAGTGGCATCCGTTGGGTTTTGAGTATAATTTTTGATAATTAATTTGCCGGCCGCTTGCCCAATGGTATAGCTCACATCAGAAGCTGGCAATGAAGGCTGACTGCCATTAATATAGATGTAGAGTTTGATTTGATTAATATTGTCATTAAATTGAACGACATTGCCTTGAGATGATTCAAGCACCATTTCTTGAGGATAAATAAAACTGAAATGATATTCTTTGGATTGAAAATAATTTTCCGGCAAAGGCGCTGGGTCAGAGCTTAAAGGGTCTTGGTTTTTCTGCACCTCTTCCCCATCTTTCCAGCCGTCATTATCAGTGTCACTTTTAAGCGGGTCGGTCTGATAGACTTTGACTTCTTCGCGGTCATAAAGGCCGTCATTGTCAGTATCAGGAGAATTAATGCTGGTGCCCAGAGCGGCTTCTTCTTGGTCAGTCAGCCCATCGCCATCAACGTCAGCAGAATTTTCTGGCTGGCTGGCGGCAGGTGTTTCGTTTGTTTCTTCCGCGGGTTTAGATGGTTCTTGGTTAGTATTAGTATTAGTAAATAAATCTAAAACTGCTGGGTTGATATTTGAGTCATTATTATTTTTTTGACGCAGAAACCACCAAACGACTGCGGCGACTAAGCCGATAATCGCGGCAACAATAAGAATAAAGATGATTAAATTTTTTTTATCAAGGCCAGTTTCGGCAATAGGCGGTAAAACTTCCGGCATAACCGGCAGCTGGTCTGGTATGGCTGTCTGCCCGCCATCCTTTTTAACAAAAGACGAAGGAGCTGCTTTTAAGCTTGGCTCGTTTTGACTGAAAATATCCTCTGGTTCTCTTGCTGACTCCTGGCTGCTGTCTTTGCCAGTTGGTGAAACTAGCGGTGGTATGACAGTACGCGGAGTAATTGGTTTTTCTTCTCCGGTTGGTGGTGTATTTGGTTGTGTTTGGTTGTCTTCAAACATAGATTTTAGCTTAAATTTTTTATAAAACTCTCTAAATTTTTTAAAACTTCATCTAATTTTTCTTCAACTTCCTGAACTGAAATTCTAAAAAAGATAAGGCCTTTTCTTTCAAGAATCTGTGGCCTATATTGATCGTCCTCGGCCGTCTGAATGTGGACTTGGCCATCAATTTCAACGGCTAGTTTTAATTTATGGCAATAAAGATCAATAATATAACCTTCAACAACATGTTGGCGACGGAATTTAAATCCTAAAAAGTTTTTTCTGCGCAATGCCTGCCATAATATTTTTTCTGATTTTGTAGGCTCTCTCCTGAATTGTCTAGCTAAATGGATTTTTTCTGGTGATTGCATATTTGAGCCCTCTCCCTGGCCCTCCCCCGCGTAAGCGGGGGAGGGCCAGGGAGAGGGGAAATTTAATTTGAACAAAATTCTGATTTGTCAACGCTGTCAATGGTAATATTCCCAGGCTGCCAGCCTGATTGGGCGTATTCCATATTAGTGGAGAGCTTATACTTTTGACCACCAGAAATTGCTTCGTAATGATAAAAATGTGAGCCTGCATCGCACTGAAATTTTTTCTGGTCTTTATCCCAGCATTCATCATTATAGGCAGTAGAATCATCGCAGAAAACTTCATTAATTGGGTCAACTAAAGGACTGGCACCTAAAAGCTTGGCAAAAGTATCATGCCATGAATCCCAAACAGAAACACTGGAACCCTGAAGATAAGTGCCTGCTGATAATAATGGGTAAGTATTATTTTTAACCAGACAAACAAACGGCGCGCCCTGTTCATCGTTGGGACAGTCAGAATCTTTTTGGCAAGCCAGTTCTGGGTGGCCGGTGCAGCTGCCGCGATATTTTTCCAACTGATATTTCATTTCATTAAGATGACCAAAACGAATAACATCGCGGGCAAGTTTATCTTTTTCGGCATTACAGGTCTCCCCTTGTGGGCAGTCAGAATCTTTAGTGCAATACTTGCCATTAGTGCAAGCTCGGACATTATCAACATAACCAGCATTGAATTTTAGATTTTTAATTAATTGATCATAAATATTTAAAGTTACGGCTTGGTAATTGTCAGAATGGGAGATTAAAAACATATCAGTATAAATACCGCTACCCTTGTCTGTGGCAAAGCCAACATAGTTAGTCCGGCCAGAAACAATGGCTTCGTAACTATCTATTTCTTTGCGCGAGTAAGAACCGGGGTTGTGGGCGTATTTTTCATACCAAGCAGGCGGCGATAAATGCTCATTGTTGTTGTAAACCCTAACGCCGATGGAGTCTATATTTTTTTCACACTGATCATCGCCAAGGCAATCGTCATCCGTGGTACAAATTTTATTAGCCCCGCCACACCAGTGAACATTGTTAGCGGCGAGACATTTTATGCCCAAAGAACAGTCCGTATCAAATTTGCAGGCATTATTTGTGCCCTCACAAAACTTCTCTGGAAAAGTAAACAGAAAATCTTTAAGCACATTATAACAATAACTGCCAGAGCCGCAAGAGTTAACATTGATATCTGTGGTATCTGGACAGGATTGGCCATTTTTGGCGCCGCCGACGCAATAACCGGCTGCCACGCCTTTAATCGTATAATCAATGGCTGGCAGGTCATCAGCAGTGATTGCCTCATCACCGTAATCGCGGCAATAATAAGTGAAAAAAGTAAAATCAAGACAGGAGCCGCTAAGATTACAGTTGCTAGCGCTGTCTGTACAGGAACCGCCAAGATTACAGTTACCGGCGCTGTCTGTATAAGGATAACTTTCCAGTGATGGCCAGGGGTTTTGGCAAAGGGCATTAGTGATATTAACAGCAGTGGTAGAAGTGCCCTGACGAAAATCATCAGTGAAATCAAGGTCACCGGCCGTGACTCTGGCAATTGATTCGCCGTCAAATGGATTGGCTGTAACAAGAGTTTGACTTGCATTTAAGGGACTAATTTCTATTAAATTTTTATCATCAGATTCTTGCCAAGCATAACCTGCTGACAATTCCTGATTATTAGCATCATAAGCTTGGGCAGTGTATTCGTGCTGATTGCCTGAATTCTGGTTAATATCATCAGCACAGTTATCGCGACCAGCGCAGGTAAAAAAATCAGTGGTAACATTTTCTCGGAAGTTAAGATGAGTGTTAATAGTGACATTAACATGGTCAATCTGACAAATTTTATTACCAACAGCAAAATTCCAATAATAGCTCGGCCCAACTTTGGTGCGCACTGGTGCACTGACTTTGAGCTCGCCGCCCAGCTCGCTTTTGACGCCGCTACTCCCGCCCTTAATATGGATTTCATATACATTACTGGAACCTAACGGCCTTCTGGGACTAAAAGTAAAGACCGCGCAGCCTTGGCTATTGTCGCAATCTTCTTTGCCCTGACTGACATCATAACTCGTCACAGAGCCTGATACCGGGCACCACCAGAGTGGAGTTTGCGCCGCAGCATCAGATTTGAATAATTTTTTAAAGCCGGATAAAATTTTAGCTAAAATCGTTTGCCTGTTTTGACGATCATTCAAGACATAGTCACTCTGCAAGACACAATCGCTTTTGCCCTCGGTGTTACTAACTCTTTCCCAAAGTTCAACGGTGTCGGCATTGATTGTGCCGCGACTCATTTTTTGATTAAAGGTAGCGCTGATAATGGTGTTGCGGCAATCAGTTGGGCGGCGGCGGCTGGGATATTGGGAAGCAAAAATTATTTCAGCTGGAGGAATCTGCTGGCAGGTGCAATTTTTGTTTGTGTCGCAATAAAATCCTGACCAACACAGATTATTGTTAGCATCGCACACAGGCTTACCGTTCACATCCTTATTATTTAGATTACTATCACATGGGTCGCCGAGCTTGCCGGCTTTAATATTAAAATAAAGGCCGTTGCTGGGACAATTTTTAACCTGCGCAACAACATCACCTGATGAAGTTTCCGGCACGGCAGCTCTCACCAAAGAGTCTGACCAAAAACTGGCATTAGCCGCTGTGTTATTAAAGGTAAGGGTGTCAGCATCAAGGCCAAAATTTTGGCCATTAATGCTGATACTGTCACCAGGCTGGCCAGAATTAGGTGACAGGCTGCACAGACCAGGCAAACCGCTGTCTGGAACAGGCACATCGGGCAAACACCCGGAAATTAATCCATAGGAACGATTATTATTGCTCGTTAGGCCATAGCGGTCAGTCACCGTGACCGGGGATAAACCGGTGATAGCCGGTACTTCAACTAGAATTTCACTCTCGCTCCATTGGCTGCCGCAAGGATAAATACTGACCGGCGTAGCCCCAAAATCAACCTGACTCAGAGCGCCAAACGACTTAAATTGGCAGCCCTTGACCGTTAGCCAGCGGCCGGCAGGACCTTGAACCGGGCTTAAAAAATTGACCACTGGCGTGCAGCGATGTTTGCTGATATCACAAGTACTCCCGGGACAAGTTTTATTGCAATCATCGTTAATGGCGCAGGTATCAAATGTTATATTTAATTTGGCTTTATCATATTTGGTTTCTGTCTCTGCGCGGACATAAGTGGTACCCTTCTGATCGCCGCTTTTCACAGTAGCCTGAGCATCTTCCAATGGGTCAGGATTTTCCGTAATAGTTGAATTTAAGGTAGGCTCAATAATACTCCATTGCCAATCATAATTATTACTGGCATCTTCCTTAATAATAGTGCAGTTAGCGCCAATTGGCAGGGCATAATAAGGAATGTTGCTAATATTTGGATCAACGATCTGCTCATCAGGTTTGACATTAACGCGCTCCAGGGAGCAGAGGCCGCCAGCAGCTTTAGTTTTAAATTGCCAAAGATAATCATTTTCCATGGCAATATCGTCCGCGCTTTTGATGCCAGTGGTGAGAGTAACCTGATACCAGCTATCAGCTGTTAAATTATTGGTGGGAGCTAAAATAAAACTATAATCACTGCTGCTGGTAATTTGAGCAGCAACCGCTGTCAAACCAGCGAAACAATTCTTGCCAAGACACTTTTCAATATAAATATTAGTATTATTAAAAGTAGCTTGGTCAATTTTAGTATTAAAATCAGCGGAAATGGCGGCGTTGAGACAAACATCTTGGTTATTTTTATAAGGATTAGGACTGGGCGGATTATCTATCAGACAGGCCACGCCATTGCAATCAGCATCATTATAGCAAACTTTATTTTCCGCGTCATCACAGTGCATCAAGCAACTGCCATTTTCTACCACTCGCGGGGCATTGGAGCAATTTTGAGTGTCAAATTTTTTGCAATCGGCAGCGCAAGCTAAATTGCCGCCGCGAAAACCAAGGTCTTGGCAATCTTTACCATTCAAATCAGAGCCGTCACACTGCTCACCCGGATCAAAAGAACCGTCGTTGCAAGAAATAGCATTAAATGGCATACCATTGCTTTTACCAAGACTATTTTCAACCACCACCTCGCCATCAACTGTGGCGCTAGGCACAGTAATATTAATAATTTTTGTGTCAGTCCAGTCAGTGGCATTGGCGACTGGAAAAATGGCGTCTTGGGTAAAAATAGTTTGATGAGTTGACTGGCTAAAATCACCAAAACGAATACCAGTCAAAGTAACTTTGGTTTTAGCCGGCTGACCGGCATCTGGCCTGACAGACCACAGGCAGGGGCCATTGGCTTGGCCGTCAAGCACCATAAATTTATGGTTGTCATTACTGGCTGAAACGTCATTGCTTGACTGGTAAGTAATGGCGACTGCCACTGGATAAGAATTATCACTGCTAGGATTATATACATCTAAACCATTGGGAACTATTGTTGCCACGGCAGTTGAAGAATAATCTGATGGCAGATCAGCATCCACCGAGCCAAATTTTATGCTTGAGATAGTTGCCGGCTTGGTGCTAGTCCCCCTAAAACAGTTGCCGTAGATTGTGAGGCATTCGCCTGTGGGCCCCTGATATCTGTTGAGCTTATCTATGGTCGGGCTGCAAACGCAATTGGCTAGGTCAGTAACATTAAAGTCCCAGACTTGGTTGACATATTCTCCGCTAATGTTTTTTATTTTATCAGTCTTGACAGTTATGCGGTAATGCGAATTTTCACCAAGGTCTGATGCGGGATTGAATTTAAAAACCCTGTAATTTGCCTCTTTGGGCTGTCCGGTGTCAAAAGTATAAAATTCCCCTGGAATATCACTAGGCTGACCGCTAGTGTCATTACTGGTTGATGTCTTAATGCTGGTGTCTAATTGGTAACTGGAAATTATTGTAGAATTTAGTTTTTCAATGTAAAAATCAAGCACATTGCCGTACATAGAAGTGTTAAAGGTAATGCTGATATTTGTGTCAGGGCAGACATTACTGCCTTGGGGCGCATAATTTGAAACACCCGGGGTTTGGTTATTGGTTTGAAATTTCCATACGAAAGGCTGTTGCATTAAATTGCCGCACAGGTCTGCGATGTTCTGGATGGTAACTTCGTATGTTGAAAAAGCATCCAGCAACTCGCCATTTATTAAGCTCATAGAAAATCCCTCTGGCTCTATAGCCGCCGCAAATTTATCACCAGGAACAATGGTCTGGCTGCCATCTAATTCTATTTTATAAACATAAATATTGCCTGGGTAGGGATTGATATTATTGGCTGGATCAATCACCGTATCAGCATCTATTTCTTCAGAAAAAGTTATTCTTATTTTTGTATCCCTGCTGGCAACTCCGTCACTGGACGGGTAAGTGTTGGCAACAGTCGGATTTTTAGTGTCGCCTTGACTGCCAACATAAAAATCCCATCTGAAATCAGGGTAATCCGAATCTTCGCAATCCGCTCCTAGACTGCAGTTCCTTAACTGTAGCCCCCTGACATCTTCAAGCGCAGAGGGCATAAAATCAGAATAATCGCGCTCGCGGGCATTAGGAGCAAAAATTTTCTTGATGCCGCTACCGTCATCAAATTCAGGAGTAAATTTAAGTGTATTGCCGCGCATTGTCCACTGGCCGCTATAGCCAGTAGCTGATGCTTGAGCTACTTTTAAGCTATTGCTGGCAACAGCATTTTCAAAACTTTGCTGGTCAATATTATGGTTGAAAACAGTCTGTATCTTACTGCACCAGTAAACATTGCTTTTTTGCTCGTTATAATAATAATGATCTGGCAATAGAGCGCCGTGGGAAGTCTGAAAATTGTTGACGATAAATTGGTTTGAGGCTGGCGGGTTTGGCAAATGATTGCCTACGCAATCACAACCTGGCCACTGGCCCTGACATTGCCAGATGCCGTTGACGCAAAGATCGCACTGTCCTCTGATCGCATTTTCTTGGCAACTGCCTGATCCGTTGCCGGAGAGTCGGCTAAAAATAAACTGGACGATGGCAAAAGCAAAAAGAATAATCACCAGACCAATGACGGCATTAAGCAGTATTTTTTTGGCTGTTTCAATTTTCTGCTCATTACCGCCAGAAGTCATCCAAACAACACCGGCATAAATGACTAAAATCAGAGCTAGAATGCCGAGCACTCCCAATGCCACCCGAATAACTTTAATAACTGAAATGCGGATATCCTGCGTGCCAAGACCAACATTGCCGGCATAACCAACGCCGTAGATGTCGTCTTGAGCAAAAATATTTTGGCCAATTAAAAAAACAACGGCAAAAACTACCACCAATATGGCCGCTGTTAAAAAAAATTTGGCTGGCCCGCCTAGACTTTTGTCTGGCGAGGCTGAGTTATTTTTTGGTTTGAGCATGGAAAAATTGAAAATTGAAAATTATTTGTTTAGTGTTTCTTTAACTATTTGACTCACCAATGTGCCATCAGCTTGGCCTTTGAGTCTGGCCATCACCGCTCCCATCACCCTGCCAAATTGGCTGGGGGCAACTTCGCCCAGCGAGCTGATTACTTCTTGAGCAACTTTTCTGACCTCGTCCGCTGATAATTCTTGAGGCAGATAATGTTTAATTAATTTGAGCTCGGCAGTTTCTTTATCCGCTAAATCCTGGCGTTTGCCCTTGGTAAATTGTTCAATTGAGTCATGCCTCTTTTTAGCTTCGCGTTTAAGGATAGTGATAACTTCTGCATCAGACAGTTCTTGTTTTTTAAGACTAATCATTTCATTTTTTAAAGCGGCTTTCAAAAGGCGCAACAAATCAACCAAATCTTTTTGACGATTTAGCATAGCATTTTTAAAATCATTTTCTAGAGTTGTTGCTAAACTCATATTTTTTACCTTTTAATATATTGATTTCTGCCAGCGCCAAAACTTCCAGCTGGTACATCCTCTGGCAGTTTACCTATTTTTTGAAGATACGCTCTTTTCTCTTTCAAATATTTTCTTCTTAAAGCAGATTCTTTAATCTGCCTTTTGGTTTTTGGTTTGATGTGATATTGAGTGGCTTTGGCACGAAAAATGACACGGCTTTGCAAAACTCGCTGTTGAAAACGGCGTAAAAGCCCTTCAACCGATTCATTCTGCTTGCGCTTGACTTCTACCGCCATAATTAAACCCCCTTTCAATTAGTTAATATCATTATAAGCTTGGGATAAGCTATGTTCTAAATATAACAAATAAGGGAAGACTAGTCAAAATTACTAATTTATGACAGTTCAACCCTACCTGCCAGCCTGCCTGCTACAAATGCATTGCGAGCAAGCAACGCCTAGCTTTAAATTAATTAATTTTTATCAATTCTTTTTCCATCTTAAAATAGATTTCATCAATTTCTTTTTGAATTTTAATTGTTTGCTTTAAACATTCTACCACTTTCAAATAATGGCCAATATCCTCGCGCGATAATTCTCTGCCAAGACGATCTTTCAACCATTTGTCCAAAACCTGATAACCACCAATATAATAATTCCAAACTTCCGTTTCAACGGCGTCAAAATATTTTTCATTATTTATCCAAATTTTATTTTCTTTGGTGTCATATGCTCTTTTTCTCACCACATTATCCACGCCAGTTCCCATAAACCGGGCTTTGCCTTTTCCCAAACTTTTGTCTTTAAGCAAATGAAGTTGAATTAAATTTTCGCCGATTTTGGATAATTTTTTAAATATTTCATAATCTTTGCCAAACGGCACTCTTGGAAAATCAATCTTTAAAAATTCCTGATATTTTTCCCTGTATTTATTTGAATACAAAACCGCGTAAATATAATTAAAAACCTCTTCCGCGCTGATTTTTTTGCCAAAATTATTTTTCAACCCGTCCAAAAATTCTTGCTTGATATTAGAAGTTTTATTTTCACCATTTTCCAACTCTGCTTGCTCACCTGATAGACCCAGTTTTTTCTGCCCTTTAAAAATTTTTGTTTTATTTTGTTTTTGAGGGTAAAGATAGAGAGGAAAAATATCAGCCGCGCCCCTATTGCTAATAAAAACTCTGCTATCAGTAATAGTATTAGAAACAAAAACATGATTGTAATTTTTCCAATAAACCTGCCTCATTGCCAGCAAACATAAATTTTCTTTTTGCATATGACCCATTATGTCTTTTCTTGCTCTTTCCAAAAGAAAATCTTCATAATAAATTTTTTGCCTGTCAAAAGGTCTATATAAATAATCAACAAACAAATTATCATCTACACCTTTATTTGTTAGTTTTTGTCTTGCGTCTTTTATTTTCCAACCACTTGTGTCCGTTATTTTAAATGTTTGTTTTATCATTTCGTCAGTAAAATCTTTGTTGGTGAAAATTTCCAAATTAGATTTTAGTTGCTCTAAATTTCCTATCGCAAAATTATCTCTACTGGTAACCACGCCTCTATTATATTCTTTAAAAATTTCACTAATAGAAACAAATTTATTATATTCCTCTCCCAAACTAAAATCTTTGGGCACAAAAAAATAACGCGGTTCTTTAGCATTCAAAACCTCCCACTTGGTATTTTTAACCGTGTGGCTTTCCAAAAATTTAAACTTTTCTTCCCGTTCGCCGTAAAGATCAGAGTAATGGATTTTAGAATTTTGGGTTTTCATAAATTTTTCATATTTTAGTTATCCACAATTGCCAATTTTGACAATAAATTTTTTAAAAACATTTAATCAATTTTCCCAATTTTTGGCTTAATTTAAGCTCATTTGACGCAAATATGCTAATTTGCTATACTTAAATTGCAGATGGTCGCAGGGCTGTCTGTCATCAACTGCAGAGTCCCGCTTTAAGCGGGATTTTTTGCGTTTTTAAGGACAATTCGCAAAATGTCATATCTAAAATCTACAATATCAAAGTAATAATTGCTGGCTGGCGGCAGTTCTTTGGCCACATGTCCGGCACGAGAAAAAACAATTACAGTTTTGTTTTGCCCGCGCAAAAATTTCAAAAGATATTCAAAATCACAATCTCCGGAAAACAAAACCAACGTGTCAAAATTTGATAAATTATGTGTCACATCAACCGCTATCTCCACATCAAAATTTGCTTTGCGATGCGGTTTTTCATCAGTGTGATCATTGTATTCTTTCAACGGTTTTGTTTTTAATTTAAAACCAAGAACCTTTTTTAAAAATCCTAAAAAATTATTATGATTTTCTGTTTCAAATTTAGGCGAATAAAAAGTTATCTGCTGTAAATCACAAAAGGACTGAAAAAAACTTTTTAAATTTTGATAATCAATGCGCCAACACAACTGATCGGCTGTATATTTCTTAAACTCATCAGGAATGTCTTTTGGGCTCACCCACATGTCCTGAACCGAGCGCTCCAAATTAGCCGCATCAATGGCTATAAAAATTTTTCCCTTAACCGCCTGTTTTAATTTTTCAGAGTAATTATTCATAGTTATTTCTTCACCAACAAAATTATCCCCACACCTTGCTGAATGTTAAAAACATTTTCATCTTTGCCGCCGGCAGGATTTTTTTCTTTCCGTTTGGAATTGCCGTGCAAATTTAAAATGTAAATTTCGTCAAAATCTTCGCTTAATTTGCGGCGCAAATCGCGATGAATTAAACCGTCAAGATAGGAATTATTAGTGATAATGCCAACAATGCCCTTGCCGGCTTGCTTGATTTTATAATGGGCGAAAGCGATAAATTTAATATAGTCGTCGGAAAGCGGCTTAATATTTTTTTCTTCTTTGCGCACTATTTCTTTATAACTCTCATAAACATTATAAAATTCCGTGCCTTTTTGAATTATATTTGACGAATTTGCTAAATACGGAGGGTTGCCAGTAATCACCAAAATTTTTTTATTTCTTTTTATTTTTCCAGCGACTTCTGCTTCCTCTTTAAGCACATTCTCAAAAATTCCACCTTGACCTTCAATTTTGGAAAAATCCAAGGTATTAGTAAGATAAAGATTAAATTTATCTCCATTTTCCATTTTATAACCCGAGTCCTCCAATAATAAAGCGATTTTTAGATGGCCGATTATCCATGAGGCCATGAAAATTTCAAAAGCGTAAAAATTTTCTAAAATGTGCTTTTTAACAATCTCATGCCAATTGCCAGGCTGGCTGCTTTGGTCTATTTCTTCTTTGGCTTTGATTATGGCTTGCGCGGGAAAAGTGCAAGTGCCAGAAGCAAAGTCTAAAAGTGTTACACCTTCTGAAGCAAAACCTAATTTTTTATCAAATTCGTCTTTTAACAAATCATTGATGGAGTTAATAATATATTCCGTAACCTGAACTGGCGTATAATATTCACCCATTCTTTTTCTTTTTTCAGGATCATATTCAATTAAAAATGTTTCGTAAAAATGAACAATTGGATCCTTGCCTTTTTCTTTGTGCAAATCATTTTTGATTTTTTCAATATCGCAATACGCCAACACCGTGGCAATATCATCAATAATATGGTCAATATTATTTGTCAGATTACGCGCCGACACAAAAGAAAACATTTGTTTTAATATTTTTAAATTTTTTGGAATTAAATCGCGCGCTAAAGTGCGATTAAATTCTTTCCTCTCGCCTTTGTATTGCAGACGAGCAATAAATAATCCATAAGCAATTGTTTGCGCATAAATATCGGCAAAATTTTCCTTAGACAAATCCGGCATTAGATATTCTTGAAACGCTTTATAAATTTTATCAACATCGGTTTCAACATTATTATTTAATTCTTCTAAAAGTGGTGCTTTCATTCTTTTTGCACGAGACGCAAGATCTATCGCGAGCGACTTGGCTGATTTTCTCTCCGGAATAGAAAATTCCACAAACTCACTTAAAAGTTCCAGCAAGTCCTTTTCATTCGCTACCGGCGTCAATGTCTTAATTTTTGAAATGATGTTCGGTTGTTGAATTTTCACTTTTTTCACCCATTTTTTCTCGCTTTTGCGCCAAAGCCAAAACTCCACAAAATTGGTTAAAATAAAGTTTTCAAAGTTATCTTTGTATCTTTCAATTTGTTCGCTTTCCGTCACCAATTCCAAATTATCAACCTTGCCAAAATCCTTAGCTTCAATATAGCCAAGTAATTCTTTACCTCGTCTAACCACAAAATCAGGATTGCCGCCCTCCACTCCTTTTGGCAGTTGGGTAATGTTTCCGTTTCTAATTTGTTTTACCTTAAAAAATTCTTCAAACAAATTTAACAAAACAGGATAATAACTTTCCTCGCGGGCGTTACCAGCTATGCATTGTCCATATATTTTTTTAAGATATTTGTTTAACATATTTTAATTTTCCAATCTATACATTTATACATTGATTATTAACTATTTTCTATAAATCAAGTAAGAATAGATAATAACACTTAAAACCATTAAAATAAATAGCCCCATTAACCAGCCCAACAAATTGGGAAAAATTGCGGCTAAAATCATTAGGAGGCCGCCAAAGACAAATATTTTGGCACCGTAGTTATGGGTTTTCCTCCAAACTTCGTCTGAAGATAATGTCCAAGGCGTGCGAATGCCAAAAAACCAGTTGGGTTTGATGCGGGTGAGATAGTTGCCGATAATAATAAAAAGAAGACCCATGGCCAGAGGGATAACAACATTCACCGGTATGTTTTGGCCCAAACCGTTTAAGCCAATAATAAGGTAAGTGATGGTTAAAAATATAATCAATGCTCCCTTGACTATATGATAGACTCCTTGGAATTTATCATAGTTTTTCTTTCTTGGGTCAAGGTATGGTATAAATAGCATCAGTAAATAGATGACTATGTTTAACAGGGGAAAAAAGTAGGCGGCAAAAGCGCGACTGGAATAGCCGTCTGGCACTCCGGCGGCATTCCAGTGAGTTGCCACGCGATCTGGAAAAAGTGAGTAAAAATAAAAGCTCACAACCAGACCAAGCAAAATAAAAAGTATTGGCACAAATTCGGTTTTGAGACTGGGTTTGATGGGATTTGGCATAGAATAAAATTTTTAATTTTTAATTTTTAAAATAATTTTTAATGAATCTTTGCTTATTGTTTATTGTATTATTATTTTACCATTTTTTGGGAAATAAAAAAAGCAACTAAAAAGAAAAAAGACCTACCCGCGACACTTTAATAACTTCCAAAACTATCAACGGAAAATAAAAAAAATTCCCTAATATTAGAGAAGATTATTAGTTAAATATTGACCTTACACAAATATCAAAAATATTGTCATTGCGAGGAGGAGCGAAGCGACGACATAGCAATCTCGCAGTTAATGCTTTTTGTCACGGGATCGCCTGCCCGCAATGCTTCGCATAGCGAGGCGGGCGGGCGACGCTCACTCCGTTCGCTCGCGATGATAGGATTATTTATGTTATCTTCTGCTATTTGTGTAAGATCACTTAAACATATACTCCCTACTATATTCAGCAAATTTTCTGCTTTTTTCTAAGAAATATAAATAGGACGACAGGGATAATAATTAGCAGTAAACTCACCCATTGATCAAGGCGCAGGGCAAACCAGCTGGCTTGCGGGTCAACGCGCAAGAAGCCCATTAAAAAACGTTCAAGAGAATATAAAATTAAAAAGATAAAGAATATTGCGCCATAATTTTTAACAATGTAACAATGTAACAATGTAACAATAGATTTTTGCACTGGGCTTTTTCTAAATCTCAAATTATGAAAATATATCAGCAATCCAAAGAGCAGTAGACACCATAAACTTTCATAAAGAAAAATTGGCTGAAAAAATTCAAAGGATTGGTAGTCTGGCAAACGGTTGAATAGATTTATGGGAATGCCCCAGGGCAAATCAGTTGGCCGGCCATAAAGTTCTTGGTTAAAATAATTGCCCCAGCGGCCAAGCGCAAGACCAAGAGCAACGAGCGGGGCAAAAATATCCAGCAGGAGCAGACGGTTAATTTTTTTAAAAAAGTAAATAACTAATATGCCTGCTATGAGCGCTCCGTGGATTGCCAGCCCGCCCTGCCAAATTTTAAAAATATCAACTGGGTTTTGCTGATAATAATTAAACTCTGATAAGACATGCCAGACTCTAGCACCAAAAATGCCGAATAAAATAAGATAAAAAATTAAATCATATAATTTATCCGCTGACAGCTTGTAAACTTTGCATAATTTTTGAGCAATCAAAAAACAGAGTATCAACGAGAGCGAGATAAAAAGGCCGTACCAGTGAATTGATACAGGGCCCACTGTAAAAAGTATGCTTTGAGGATAATAAGTGTGCAGAAACATTGCTGACATTGTTTACTCTTTAATGCCAAGCAGTTTTGAAATATGAGCTTTGTCAAAACCAATAATTATTTCCTCTTTGCCATTCTCCGTAGTAATAATAGAAACAGGCACGCCCATTTGGCCTGATTTTTTAACCATTTCTCTGCCAGCAACGTGATTGGTGGCGACATTGATGTCTTCAAAGGCAATCTTTTTTTGGCTCAAATAATCCTTAAGCATTTGGCAGTAGACGCAGCTGGGGGTGGAATAGATTTTTATATTCATAAAAATAATTTTTAATTTTTAAATCCTAAATCTAAAATTTTATTTCCTGTTTTGTTCATAATAATGCCCGAGCCTTAAAATTGTTTTTTCATCAAACTGTTGGCCGATGATTTGCAAGCCGACCGGTAGCTGGCCTATTTGGCCGCAGGGCAGTGACAGGGCTGGCAAACCGGCGAGACTGGCTGGAATGGTAAAAATGTCAGAGGCGTACATTTGCAGCGGGTCGCCAATTTTTTCTCCTAATTTAAAAGCAGGGGTGGGAGTGGTCGGGGCAAGAATAACATCAACCAATTTAAACGCCTGATCAAAATCTTTTTTAACCAAGGTGCGGACGGCCAGCGCTTTTTTGTAATAGGCGTCATAGTAACCATAGGATAAACTGTAAGTGCCAAGGATAATGCGCCGTTTAACTTCAGCGCCAAAACCTTGGGCGCGGCTTTTTAAATAACTGCCCAGCAAATCTTGACTTTTTTCCGACAGGCCGTATTTAATGCCGTCATAACGGGCCAGATTGGACGAAACTTCAGCGGGCATAATGATATAGTAACAGGCTAAAGCATAATCCGTATGGGGCAAACTTATTTCCCGCGCACGACTACCGGTAATTTCCTCTATCTTTTTAATGGCCTTGGCAATAATTTTTTTTACTTCGGGATCCAAGCCTTCAAGCTCAAAATATTCTTGGGGAATACCAATCTTCAAGCCCCTAACATCTTTTTTTATTTCCTCTGAATAATGGTCAAGAGCAATGTTTGAACTGGTTGATTCTTTTTCATCGTCGCCGGCAACCGCCTGCAGAATAATCGCGGCATCTTCAATATTTTTAGCAAAATAACCAATGGTGTCAAGAGAAGAAGCCATGGCAATGACGCCATAACGAGAGGTGCGGCCATAAGTCGGCTTAACTCCCACTACGCCGCACATGGCCGCCGGCTGTCTGATTGAACCGCCGGTGTCTGTGCCCAAGGCGTAAAGGCAGTGGCCGGCGGCCAAGGCGGCAGCCGAGCCGCCGCTGGAACCGCCTGGCACGCGCTCTAAATCGTGAGGATTGTGCGTGGGGAAAAAACCTGAATTTTCAGTTGACGAGCCCATGGCAAATTCATCCAAATTTGTTTTGCCGACCAGCACCGCGTCCTGTTTTTTTAGCCTGGCGGTGGTGGTTGATTCATACGGGGCAATAAAATTTTCAAGGATTTTTGAGCCGGCTGTCGTTTTAATATTGGCTACGCAAAAAATATCCTTGGCCGCGTAAGGAATGCCGGCAAGATCTGAAATAGAATCTCCTTGGGCAATTTTTTGATCAACTTGTTTGGCTTTGGCTAATGCCTGTTCTAGCGTCACGGTAATAAAAGCACGGATTTGTTGGTCAGTTTTTTTAATTTCATCAAGACAACTGCCAGTTAGTTCAACGGCGGTAAATTCTTTTTTAACTAAACTATCATGGGCCTGCTTGATTGTCAGTTCATTTAATTTCATAAGATTTTATTGACCTTAATAAACCGGCCGCTGCGGTCAGGAGCATTGGCTAAAATATTTTTTTGCACATCTTCCGGACAGCCGGCTATTTCATCCGCTCTAGAAATATTTTTAAGCCCGATACTTTGGCTGGTTGCTTCAATGCCAGTTGTTTCAAGTCTTTTTAATTTTTCAAAATAATCCAAAATTTCACCAAGGTCTTTGGTGAACTTTTGTTTTTCTTCACTGCTTAGCTCAATGCGAGCTAATTGGGCAACGTGCTCAACTTGTTTGGTATCTAACGACATAATTACATCTTACCATTTTTTCATAATTTGGCAAATTTAAGATAATAATCCAATACTGGTAAGTGCAGGGGGAATATTTTATCAGGTTCTTTGGTGACCAAATCACGCAAAGCGTCAATAGTAAACCAAATCGGCTTCCTGGCTTCTTTTTTATTAATATTTACTTTACCCTCAACTTTACAAATAAAGGCAAAACCAATCCATGGCAAGCCATTTCTTGTTTCCGTGACGCCATGGCAGATAAATGGCTGAAAAAAATAAGATTTATCATTGTGGCGTGGATTATAAACCATATTCTGCCGATTAGACCCAATACTCGTAATTATTAAGCCGCACTCTTCCTTAACCTCTCTTTTCAGAGCATCAAATATATTTTCATACGGTTCAATACCGCCGCAAGGCAATTCCCATAGTCCGGAATAATCAGGGCTAACTCGTGGTTTCCATCTTTCTTGCATATAAACCAAGGTCTCCCCGCTTCTATTTTTTCTCTCTATTATTGCCGTGACGACTGAAATTGGTGTTTTAATTTCTGTGGTCATATTTTTTGAGCGATAAAACTAATAAAATGACTATCTTTATTGCGCCATTTTTCCGTTGTCCTTTCAAGACGAACTAGTTTAAAACCAATTTTATTGACCAACTTATTAATATTTTCCTCATTCCAAAGTCGTCTGATACGCCCATCACCATTGACGCATAAGTTTGGATTGACCTCTCTGCTCCTTTGTATTTTATAATTCTCGTTTGGTTTACCTTGAACCATGAGATACCCCCCCGTCTTTAATAATATTTTTGTTGTAGTTAAAAACTCATCAATTTCTTCATCAAAAAGATGTAGGGCGGAACGAGCATAAACAACGTCTATGGTGTCCTTGGAAAATGAATTACCCTGCGCTCTTGGCGCAGGGTAATTCATTTAGCAAAAATTACTTTCCTCCATTTTATTTATATTATTTTATCATTTCCAAAAACTCTTTCTCATCTATTATCTTCACGCCCAATTTCTTGGCCTTGTCGTATTTGGAGCCGGGCTGCGCGCCGGCAACCAGATAAGCGGTATTTTTAGAAACCGCGGACGACACCTCGCCGCCTAAATCGCGGATTTTTTGTTTGGTCTGGTCGCGAGACAGGGATGCCAGACTGCCGGTGAGAACAAATATTTTGCCGGCCAAACCCCCCTTAGCAAGCGGGGGAAATGGGGAGATAATTTTAACACCATTTTTTTCTAACTTCTCTATAAATTTAATATTTTTATCATCATTAAAATAACCATATATGCTTTGGGCGACAATTGGGCCAATGGCTGGAACATTTTCCAAAATTTCAAGTGGAGCTTTTTTTATATTGCTCAACATGCCAAAATTTTTTGCCAGGTCAATGGCCGTTTGTTCGCCGACATTTCTGATGCCGAGGCCGTAAATCAAGCGCGCTAACGTAATATTTTTAGCCTGGGCAATCGCCCCAACGAGATTGTCCACTGATTTCTCGGCAAAACGTTCCAGCGGCTCCAGATCGCCTTTAGTCAGAGTAAAAATATCACTGGCGTCTTTAATCAGGCCGGCAGCTAACAGCTGGTCAATAATTTTTGGGCCCAGGCCGTCAATATCAAAGGCCGGGCGGGAAATAAAATGGTAAAGGCGCTCCTTGTTTTGGGCAAAACAATTTTTATTAGTGCAACGGTGAGCGGCTTCGCCTGATTTTCTGATCACTTTGGAGCCGCAGACGGGACAACTGCTCGGCATATGAAAATTTCTCTCCTGACCGGTACGAAGTTTGGGCAGAACCTGAACAATGTCGGGAATAACGTCGCCCGCCTTCTGCACCACCACCGTGTCCCCTATTTTTATCCCCAGCCGCTTAATTTCATCTTGGTTGTGCAGCGTGGCGCGAGAGACGGTTGAACCGGCAACGCGCACTGGTTTTAAATGCGCCACCGGAGTCAGCACGCCAGTGCGGCCGACCTGAACTTGAATGTCTTCCACCAGGGTGGTGGCCTGCTCGGCGGCAAATTTAAAGGCCGAGCCCCAACGGACAGTTTTGGCTGTGCGGCCTAATTTCGCCTGATAATCAAGGTTATTGACCTTGATCACAATACCGTCAATTTCAAAACTTAATTTATTTCTCAAAGATTTAGTTTTTTTAAAAAATTCTTTAACGCCCTGGATATTAGCCACTTGAGCATAGTGGCGTTCAACCGGCAGTCCCAGTTTTTGTAAATATTGCAACAGCTCAAATTGAGTTTTCAAATTATCAGGCCAGCCATGGCTGATGACATAGAAAAAAGTGCGCAAATCGCGCTCGGCAACAACTTGCGGGTCCAGCTGGCGGACTGTGCCGGCGGCGGCGTTTCTGGGATTGGCAAATCCCGCGCCCTTTTTATTCAATACCTCAAAACTTTTTATCGGCATAAAAATCTCGCCGCCAACTTCTATGTCAAGCGACTGTTTTAATTTCAGCGGCAGGCTTTCAATTGTCCTGACAGTGTGAGTCACATCCTCGCCAGTTAAACCATCGCCGCGCGTCACCGCCTGCTCAAATATCCCTTTTTTGTAATGGCAGGTAATATTCAAACCGTCAATTTTTAATTCGCAAGTATAGGCCACCTCCTGATCCGCGGGCAGTTCAAGAAAACGTTTTACCCGGGCGTCAAACTCTAGCACCTCGTCAAAGCTGAAAACATCATCAAAAGAATATTTGGCTGCTTTATGGCGGACTTTACTGAATTTGCCCAGGACTTTGCCGCCAATGCGCTGGCTGGGCGAATCCGGACTGATCAAATTTGGAAATTGGCGCTCTAAATCAGCCAGTTCCCGTTTGAGAGAATCGCGCGCGGCGTCTGAAACAATTGGCTTGTCTAAAACAAAATAAGCATAGTCAATTTCGCGGAATTGCTCTTTGAGTTTTTCCAGCCGTTTTTGAGCTGCTGCTTGAGTCATGTTGTTATTATACAAAAAACCCCCTTGAAAATCAAAGGGGGCTAAACAATTAAAATGGTCGGCTGTTAGTGAACTTCGTCTTTAGTGGCGTAATGAGCGCCGGCGGCCATATTAGCGACAGAGCCTTCAAGATAAAAATAAAGGATGTAATCATTGCCATTTTGGGTATAACTATAATCACACGGGCTAATGTCACCGCCCTGACAAGGATTAGGGCCGGTATTAATCATCTTGGGGTCTCTCGGCACTGAATACATAAAAATCGGTGAGACTGGGGAAGCACCGTTTGACCAGCCGTTACTGTCAAGCACTAAATTACTGCCACTGCCTAGAGCAACGCCATCGCCCGCAGGGTAAGCCAGTTTTTCCGTGGAATAAAGCTGTAAAGCGGAACGGATTTGACTGATGTTATCAACCCTTTTAGCATCGCGAGCGTCCTTTTTAGCCTTATTAAGGGAAAGCATCGTCACATTGGCTATCAGGGCGAAAATCGCAATGACCACCAAAAGTTCAATCAGGGTAAAGCCGCGTTTTTTGTTGTTAAGCATAAGCTGTAAATAATTTACTATATATTATTATAGCACAGAAATTATAATTTCAAAATTTTCAATTCCTTTTATCTTTCTTCCCATGTCGGGGCGCGGTAACAATAGGAATGAGCATAGCCGGTTGGAGCAGAGCTTAATTCGGATTCTACGCCCTCTGATTCTGAAGTAACCTTGTAATAATAAATTTCTCCGGGAATTATTTCACTATCATTAAAAGTACAGTCGCCAGCGCCGCAGGTATAACTGGCAGCCATAATTTCATCGCCACTGCCGACATTATTGACATTGGTTATGTCTTTATAAATATGGTAACTATAATCATCGCCTAAATTATCCCAAACAACTCGGATAAGACCGCAAGTATTACTGCTGACATTGAGGCCAGTCACAACATTGCCCGTAGAGGCGCTTAAAGAACAAGTACTGACAGCACCATCACACGCGGGATTGCTGGTGGAATTTTTAGTGGCGGAAGGCTGGGCAATAATATAATAAGAATATTGCGTACCGGGCAAAAGACCAGTGTCAGTATAACTGCAACTGCTGGCGGCACAACTATAACTGGGATTTGCCAGTGGACTGCCATTGCGGTAAATAGTGTAACTTGTGGCAGCGGCGGCAGTATCCCAATTAAGAGCCAGCTGGCTTGAACCCAAAGGCAAAACACTGTTGAAATTAAACGAGGTATCACTGCAGCTGGAACCAGCGGCTAAATCAATGATTTGGGTTTTAACCCCAACCCGTCCCTGACTGTCAGTCACAGTTAAAGTAACACTATGCGAAACTGACTGACTTTCTTCGCTGCCCACTGAACCGATTAAATCAGAACCGTTATATTTTCTGACAAACATCAAATCATAATAGCCTTGGGCGTTTTCATCATTATACAAATCTACCCAGTCAAGCCCGCTATTATCAACGGTGATATTAGAGCGAATTTTGGTGCTATCAATCCAAACGTCACTGCGATTATTGTTAAAGAAAGCAATTTTAATCCTATACCAAGTATTGGTTTGCTTGGCTACGCCAGTATTATAGGTGCCATTTTTAGAATCGCTATAGCCCCAATTCACAGTAGAAATGCTGCCGCGATGTTGAATCCTTGACCAGCCGGCCGGGCTATCACCCCTAACCATAATGGCAAAATCTTGGGTGCTTGCGCCATTATTGTCGCCCTTGTCAATTAAATTAATCCGAGCATCTAATAATTTATTAGAGCCCAAGTTGAAAATCTTTTTAGCGCTGCCTTCGCAACTTGAACTGGTACAACTTTTAACGCCTTTGGTCGGACCATAATCGGCATCTGTGCTGACGGTCAGATTTGTACGGCCAGTCTTGTCTGATGATGGTGATTGCCAAGCGCCTTGGCCATTAAGATTGCCTGTTGAATATGTTTCAAAATCATCAAACCAATCAAAAGTATTACTGCCATTAGAAGTTGATGAAACGTTATTATTGCCGTAATACACATCAATTGTGGCGCCGCCGTTGGGAATTGAAGGTACTTTAACCCAAAATACAGCGCTCGCGCCAGCAGTATAACTTTCACGCCAGTAATTAATCTCCGCGCCATTGCTCACAAATCTGATATCGTCAAAATCGCTCTGCATATCAGAATCGTAAGCCACATCAACCTTGACTTGATAATTAGTTAAACTGCTGCCGCTGTAACTGATGGTGATTGGCTTTCTTTTTGCCCAACTGCTGTTCCACCAGCCGGTTTGCGCCTTGGCTTTTTCAATTGGCAAGCGACTGATAATTTTCTCCGTAGCATTATTTAATAAATCACCAGCGCTCTTTATAATATTTAAAATATTTTTAAAGAATGATTCAAAAATCGTCTCCGCCTTTCCGTGCTTCTGTGCTTCTATATTTCCCGTGCTTGCCCCAGCCACCCTTGTTTCGTTTTGAAAATTATGCGTCGGATTGGTTAAACTTGAATGGCTTGAACCGTCGCCAAAATTCCAATCATAGCCATATGGCTCTGTGCCACCGGAAACAAAACTGGTAAATTGAACAGTCTGGGGAT
>Ga0100388_10000569_pt1 | contig 33827 bp, 23 predicted proteins | sample CryGeymeta201512_FD_81536 | JGI IMG/M metagenome (GOLD analysis project Ga0100388, IMG submission 81536) | Groundwater microbial communities from Crystal Geyser aquifers in Utah, USA - Crystal Geyser metaG 2015-12 | ecosystem: Environmental > Aquatic > Deep subsurface > Groundwater | place... | reverse complement strand
AGTCTGAAATTGTATTGTAAATCGAAGCGAAGCTTCGATAATCCGTTAGCTAACGGACTTCGTACAACAATTTTTGCGTAAGGGGAGTTAATAATTTCAATATTGCTTCCACAAATGAAGGTGATTTATTCAATCATGGCTGCAGAACTCTGGATAATGATCACAAATCAACAAAATTTTTAAGTAAAGTTAATCCAGCTTGACCCGATAGTTCGGGATGAAATTGTACGCCGAAGTATTTTCCATATTCTATTGAAGCAGAAAATGGGATTCCGTTTTCGGAGATGGAAGTGGAATAATCATCAACAGGAATATAATAGCTATGTTCAAAATAAAATTTTTCGCCGCTCGTTATACCGTTAAACAGAAGGCTTTGTTTTATTAATTCCACCGATTTCCATCCTCTATGTGGAACGTGCATTTTTGGCGAAACGAATTTTTCAACACGCCCGGGGAAAATTCCCAGAGCGGCTACGTTCCCTTCGGTAGAAAAGTTGCACATTAACTGCATCCCCAAACCGATTCCAAGCATCGGCTGCTTTATCATTCGAAGAGCAGAAAACAGATTATTCAAATGGAGTTTGCGCATCGCCAATGACGCAATACCCGCGCCGGGAAAAATTATTTTATCAGCATTACAAATAAAGATTTCATTGTTAGAAATTTTATATTCTGCGTGTAATTTTTCGAGAGAAGCCGCAACAGCCTCAACTTCACCAGTACCGCAATCAACAAGCGCTATCATAAAACCCCTTTTGTTGAAGGAGGTCTCTGTTTGTTCCAATCATCTATATCGTTAACTTCAAAATATTTTATTAAGCGATAAATAATTAAAAAATTCCTTTGTTAAATTCATCTCTACACAAGGGCATGGCAATAATAGTCCCAACCTTCCGATCGGGAGAAAAAAAACACAAAGCAGATAATAGTTTAGCCTATTTTAAAAAGGCAGTCAAGTTGAGCGAAATTAAAAAATCGCTTCCAACGTTTGGTAATTGGAGTGCATTTTTTCTACCGCCGAATCTATAGCGTCGTATTTTTCATGTTGAAGCAAATCTTTCAAATCCTTTGCCGAGGATAGCAAATCCTCTGCTGCGGAAATAAAATCGTCCTGTTTGTTTTCCAGTCGTTTCGACAATTTAGCCTTAGTAATGGCTTCGGATTTAATAACGAGTCCATCGCCGAGTAATTTAATTTTATCGTATTGTTTTTCCGGCAAATAATAGTGATAGATTACGTACATATCTTTATGAAATTCATCAACCTCTTTTAAAACCGGACGAACTATTCTTACAAGATTTTCATAAAAAGAGTGAAGTTTTTCGGCTGCCTTTAACAATACTTCATCATCGGTTCCGCTAACTGCAGTGTTAAATTCTTCAACCGAAGTTTTAAATTCGTTCACACCATTATTCCAACTGTCAAGTTTATCACGCAAAATTCCCGGAAGTTCGGCGGCAAAAATTTTTGAAGCGCCTTCGTTAACATCCTCAAGATATCCGCGCAAAGCGGCATAATCTTTTTCGGGGTAAGCAGAGTGCCAGATTGGATAAATTACTTCGTGAAAACCGGAAAGTTCCGGGATGGAACTATCTAATTCGTGTTCCTGCTGAGCGGTTAAACCGAAAGTGAACAGCAGAAAAAAAGACAACAAATAAAAAACATTTTTTTTCATAAGATTTTCCTGGAAAAATTAATCAAAATCCTCGCATCAAAATTAGAATTTATAATCTGAGAATGCAAAAGAACATTAAATTGAAGTATCTATTTTTTAAGGCAGATATCTTCATAAAAAAAAATTTGAGAAGCCTGTCCGCCTATTTGTCTACTGTTTTAGAGTAGGTTTATTTACTATATTTCAGCCATTAAATTATTCAATTAATAACAACTTAATTTTAGTTTTAAAAAAGGTTTTGTTATAAATTGTTCTAAAATACAATTTTATCATTTTAAGAATAAAAAATAGACCAGCCGGGGCAATTGCTGTCCCATTCGGGAGAGAGGAAAGTCCGAACTTCGCAGAACAGGATGCCGGGTAACGCCCGGGAGTTAGGAGCGTAAGTTTTTAACTACGGAAAGTGCCGCAGAAAATATACCGTCCCGCGTTAGCGGGATAAGGGTGAAATGGCAGGGTAAGAGCCTACCGCGGTAATGGTAACATTGCCGGTCCCTTTTGGGATTTCGCTTAACGGCGGAACAAGGCAAACCCCATCCGAAGCAAGGTCAAGCAGGAAGTCTTTCCACTTTTGTGGAACAAGGTTGTTCGCCCTGCACGGCTTCCGGGTAGACCGCTTGAGGTATGAAGCAATTCATATCCTAGATAAATAATTGCCTTCCCTGCTTGCAGGGGATACAGAATTCGGCTTATACGGTTGTTCTATTTTTTTGTTCTTTTATTTTTAGGTTTTAACAATATGTTGCTGAAACGTTGGAAAATAAGAGAAGGTATCGACGATTACACGGTAAAGTCGCTCGCAGATTCATTGAATATTTCCGAAGTTCTTGCACGGCTGCTTGTTTTAAGGGAAATAAAAACTTTCGCACAGGCTAAATACTTCTTCCGACCTTCACTCGAATCACTTTACGATCCGTTTTTGATGGACGGCATGGAAACCGCTACCACAAGGGTTATAACCGCACTTACAGAAAACGAATTAATTACAATTTACGGCGATTACGATGTAGATGGCACATGTTCAACAGCATTGCTGTATATGTTTCTCAAAGAACTCGGCGCCAATGTTGAATATTATATTCCCAAGCGGTTAACCGAAGGCTACGGGCTTTCAATGCAGAGTATAGATTTCGTTAAAGAACGCGGAACCGATCTTTTAATTACAGTTGACTGCGGCATTACCGCCATTGAAGAAACAGAATATGCAAACACTCTCGGTATGGATGTTATTATTTGCGATCATCATCAGCCGAAAGAGGAACTTCCACCAGCGCTTGCCCTACTTGATCCGTTGAAGCCGCAATGTAATTATCCTTTTGGATATCTATCCGGCGCTGGCGTCGCATTCAAACTTGCTCAGGGTGTTTCGGAAAGAATAGGAAAGAGAAATCTCCCTTTAAAATATCTCGATCTCGTTGCGCTTGCGGGCGCTGCAGATATAGTTCCCTTGATAGATGAAAACCGCGTCCTGGTTAAAGAAGGTTTTAATCTTATTAATGAAAACCCGCGCCCGGGAATTCTTGCTTTAGTAAAAATAAGTAATATGGAACCGGGTAATCTTACGAGCGGTCAGGTTGTCTTTACGATTGCTCCGCGCATTAATGCGGTGGGAAGACTTGGCGATGCCGAAAGAGCCGTCGAATTATTGATAACAGAGGATATCGAGAAAGCCGTTGAACTTGCGCAAGTGCTTGAGTCCGAAAATATTGAACGCCGCAAAATTGATGAAGACACTTTTGAACGCGCTTTAGACTTTGTAGAAAGCACATTAGATCTCGACACCGATATTCCGATAGTTCTTCACGCAGAGAACTGGCATCCCGGTGTTATCGGAATTGTTGCTTCCCGTTTGGTTGAAAAATATTACCGCCCAACAATTATGCTTACTACCGTTGACGGCGTTGCTAAAGGCTCTGCCCGAAGTATTTCAAACTTCAATATTTACGAAGCGCTAAAAAAGTGCGAGGATTTACTTATTCATTTTGGAGGACATCAGGCAGCTGCAGGGCTTGCTGTTGAAATTGAAAACCTCGAAGAGTTTAAAACAAAATTTAAACAGGTTGTAAAAGAATCATTAACCGAAGAAGATCTCCATCCGGAAGTTATGATCGATTCTAAAATAAAATTTTCGGAGATTACTCCGAAGTTTTTTAGAATAATAGATCAATTTTCTCCCTTTGGTCCCGGCAATATGCGTCCTGTTTTTTTTGCAGAAAATGTTGAAATGGTTTCTTCACCGCGAATAGTTGGAAATAATCACCTGTTAGTTTGTTTTAGGCAGAATGGTTCGGATAAGACGTTTGACTGCATAGGTTTTAATCTCGGCGAATATTTTAATAAAATAATTCAACCGGATGTTGCTCTCGATATTGTTTTTACAATCGATAAAACTGTCCGCGACGGAAGAACCTTTCCGCAGTTTAGACTAAAAGATATTTTAGTAAAAGAAAAATCACCCGAAATGGAAAGTGCAAAAACGGCTTAAATGTTATTCGTTATAAAAAATAAACCGGAAGATATTTTGCAATGATAATTTTCGGCGTGGATCCCGGCACAAATTTTACCGGCTGCGGAATTATTAATTTTACTAAAAACCAGTTTACACACGTGTTTAACGGTTTAATAAAATTAAAGCCTTCGCAGCCAATCCATTTCCGACTTGAAATTATTTATGATGAATTAGACCGGCTCATAAAACTTTACCGCCCTGATGAGTTTAGTATTGAAACTGCTTTTTACGGAAAGAATGTTCAGTCCGCAATGAAAATTGGTTATGCACGCGGCGTATCAATTCTTGCTGCCGTACACAACAAAGTTCCTGTAAGCGAGTATTCGCCGAGAGAAATAAAAAAATCTCTCGTTGGTAACGGCGCCGCTTCCAAAGAGCAGGTTAGTTTTATGATTAGAACGCTTCTCGAATTAAAAGAAGAAAAAATGAGATTTGATGAATCGGATGCGCTTGCCGTAGCGATGTGTCATGCATTCAGGTTTAAAATGCCGACGAAAAAAAGCAAAGACTGGAAAACTTTTGTAGAAGCGTTTCCCGAGAGAGTAATTGAATAGATAATTTATTTTACGACGAAAAAACTTTAAGAAAACAAGCACGTTACTATTTAATTAAAGACGATTTATAAAATGATAGGACATCTTTCAGGCAAAATAATTTCTGCCAAACCCACAAAAATTCTTCTTGATGTTAACGGCGTAGGATATTCCGTTAACATTACGATAAGCACATTCGAAAAAATTTCCGATCTTGATACGGCATCTTTATTTATATATACAAATGTTAAGGAAGATTCAATTACGCTGTTTGGTTTTTTTACTGATGCCGAAAAAGAGATGTTCGAACTGCTGATAAGCGTTAATGGCGTGGGTCCGAAAACTGCACAAAGTTTGCTTTCGGGAATTTCCGTTCAAGATTTGAAGAGCGCAATTAAAACTTCGGACGTATCACGAATTATTGCTGCGCCCGGTATAGGCAGAAAAACAGCAGAAAGGCTCGTTCTCGAACTTCGTTCTAAAGTTGATAATATTTCGGGCGAAGGTATTTTTAGCGAAGCCCACAGCGTTAACAGCGAAGCAGTTGCTGCACTTACCACTCTCGGGTATAATCAAAAAATAGCAGAAAATGTAGTCCGGAATATTTTAACATCTGCCCCGGATGTAACGTTAGAAGACTTAATAAGAAAAGCGCTTGCGCATTTTTCTCAGTAATTTAACATACGCTGCATTCAAGCTCTGCAACATTTGTAATTTGTGCGTGAAGCTTATCTCCTCTTTCTACTTTGCCTACCCCTGCAGGAGTTCCCGTAAAAATTAAATCACCCGGCTCCAAGGTCATTAAAGAAGAAACATATTCAACAATTTGAACGGGATTAAATATCATCTTGTTAAGTTTTTCTTTTTGCCTTATAACCGCATTAACAGTTAAAATAATTTCTTCTTCTAAATTAAGCTCATAATATTTAGTTGAAACAAAATCGGACAGAGCGGCTGATGTGTCGAAGCATTTTGCAATTGTCCACGGATGACCTTTTTTCTTCAACTCATTTTGAACGTCTCGCAGCGTCATATCAAGCCCAACTCCGTATGCCGAAATAGCTTCTTTAGATTTTTGTTCATCTCCATTTTTAATCTCTTTACCGATCAAAAGAACAAGTTCAGTTTCGTGATGCATTTCGGCGGAGAAGGAAGGATATATAATTTTCCCCCCCGAATAAATTACAGCCGAAGCTGGCTTTAAAAACACAACCGGTTTTTCCGGCACTTCATTGCCGAGTTCTTTTGCATGTTCTGCATAGTTGCGTCCAACGCAGACAATCTTACCGATAACAACATCCTCATTCCCCCGAACTATGACTTTTTTCATTTCAATTTCCTAAAAATATTGTAAGTAATAATGAACAAAAATATTCTTGCTTTCGATTTACACTCTTTCATCTTAAGTTTTCTGTTTTTTCTTTTTAGCCGCAGGGAAAAGAATGTTGTTTAAAATTAATCTATATCCGGGAGAACTTTTATACAAATTTAATTCGGTGGGCGGATCACCAACGGCATGCTGGTAATCTTCGGGGTCGTGTCCGCCGTAAAACGTAAATGTGCCGCGTCCAAAACTGCCGTGGATATATTTAACTTGATCGGTTCCCTGACGTTCCGCCAGAATAATAACAGAAGGTTTAACTAAGTTTTTTCGAAACATAGTTGTCTGCCCCATAAAACCGTGAACAACATTAGCATGGTTTTGAGTCAGCATTGTTGGCACGGGGTCATACTTGGCAGAGAATTCAAACAATGTAAAATAATCATTTTGTGCGCTTCCTATTTCTTGAGGCTGAATATCAATATTGCTATACTCATAAACGAAAGGATTCATTTCGAGATCAAAATCTGTAAAAGCAAGGCTGTTGAAAAAATCGAGTTTGGTTTGGGCATCAGGATCTGCAGCATCACCATCGTACATTTGCGCGCATATATCGGTGCTGTGGGCAGCAAGGGCAATGTCGTACGAATCGGCGGCTGAACACATTGCAAATAAAAACCCCCCCTGGGCGATGTAGTTTTTTATTATCAGCGCAACATCGAGCATCATGCTTGAAACTTTTTTGTAACCGTTCTTTTTTGCATTCTGCTCGTACATCATCTGCTGATCGATGTACCATTGTGCGCTGCTGAAACTAGCATAAAACTTGCCGTATTGTCCTGTAAAATCTTCGTGATGAAGATGAAGCCAATCGTATTCAGAAAGATCGCCGCGGAGTATTTCGTCGTTCCATAATTTATCATAAGGAACTTTTGCATACTCAAGGGCAAGCGTTACGGCATCATCCCATGGGGCAAAGCCCGGCGGAACATACACGGCAATCTTTGGCGCTTTTTCTAGACGAACAACATCCATGTTGTTATCTTCACTTTGACAGATGGAATAAATTTCTGCCGATTGAGATGTGTTAACAATATCGAAAGAAACATTTTCGATCCTGCACTCGGCGGCAATTTTATTGCTATAGTCTATAAGGAATGAACCGCCGCGGTAGTTTAAAAGCCAATCCGCAATCAAGCCCTCTGTTAGGGCGTGAAAAGTAATTCCGTAAGCTTTCAGATGATCGGTTTGTTCAAGATCCATATAAATTAAAATTTTATCCTGCGCTGTAGCGGTTATTAGAAAAATAAAAAACACAAATACGATTTTCTTTAACAACACAATTGCCTTTTTGTTTGATGATTGGGTGTTCAAAATGAAATAAAAATTTAATCACCCAATTTCTTTAACTATAATCCTCTATTACAAAAAAGCCCCACAGTAAGTGAGGCTCTGAGGGGTGAAAAATTTTATGCCGATTTCCTGTCTGCCTCAATGTATATCGGATCGGCGCCATCCTCAACAACATTTCGTGTAATGATACACTTATCAACATTTTCCTTGTTCGGAAGATCGTACATAATATTGATCATAAAATCCTCCACTATCGAACGCAAAGCGCGGGCGCCTGTTTTTCTTTCCATCGCTTTACTTACCAGGGCATCTACCGCAAACGGATCGAACTCAAGTTGAACGCCTTCCATCATAAACAACTTTTTATATTGTTTCAATATTGCATTCTTGGGTTCGGTTAATATACTTTTTAATGCTTCCTCGTTTAAATTATGCAGGGGCGCAAAAACAGGAATCCTTCCTATCAGCTCAGGTATTAACCCGAATCGTAAAAGATCTTCCGGAAGAATATGTTTAAGCAAATCTTCTTCGGAGTGTTTTCCTTTAATTTCGGAAGTAAAACCCATCTTGTTTTTATTGATGCGCGAAGCTATGATTTTATCAATTCCATCGAATGCGCCGCCAACAATAAATAAAATATTTTTTGTGTCGATATTGATGAGGCTTTGTTCGGGATGTTTTCTTCCACCCTTCGGAGGAACTCCGGCGATCGTTCCTTCAAGTATTTTAAGGAGCGCTTGCTGCACGCCTTCACCCGAAACATCACGCGTTATTGAAGTGCTTTCACTTTTGCGGGCTATTTTATCTATCTCATCAATATAGACAATACCTTTTTGTGCTCGTTCTAAATTGTAATCGGAAGCTTGAAGCAAATGAACAAGCACAGTTTCAACGTCATCGCCAACATATCCCGCTTCGGTTAATGTGGTTGCGTCTGCAATTGCAAAGGGCACGTTTAGAATTCGAGCAAGAGTTTGGGCAAGTAAAGTTTTTCCCACACCGGTGGGACCTATTAAAAGTATATTGCTTTTTTCAATTTCAACATCGTCAAGTTCAAAAAAAGTTTGACGCGAGTTAATCCTTTTATAATGATTGTAAACAGCAACGGAGAGAACCTTTTTTGCTCTTTCCTGTCCGATCACATACTCGTCAAGATGTTTTTTAATTTTATCCGGGGTGTGCAGCTCCACGTTTTTAGAACGGTTATTACTAAATGCCGCCAGATTATTTTTTAAAATATCAACGCTGCTGCTAATACAAATATCGCAAATGTAAACATCCGGACCGGCAATCATGCTTCCTACTTCATTTCCGTCACGTCCGCAAAATGAACATTTAACAATTTTCTGGTTCGTTCTTTTTCCCATTCCTTACTCTAAGTTGTTTTTCTTAATTTAATTATTGATTCTCTTGCTTCGTCGAGATATAAAGACGATGGAAATTTAGCAAGAAGTTTTTCATACATTTCTATGGCTTTTACTAAATCTTTTGTTCCAAACTCATAAACTTTTGCCGACAAATATAATGCTTTATCCGCATAAATGTTTTCATTTTCTTCTTTGGCAATATCCGCAAGCGATAGCAATGCTCCCCTGTATTCATCAAGCGCAATTTCCATTTCGGCTATGCGAAGTTTAGCAAGTGCGGCAAGCATTAAACTTTTATCATCTTCGGCGATGATTTTATATTTATCAAGCGCTCCCTCAAACCGGTTCCCTTCTGCCAGAAGTTCAGCTTCTCCAAACAACACAAGTTTAGACGAATCGTTCATCTGTGTGTTCATTAAAAGAGAAAGTTCAATAGCATCGTTTGCCTGGTTGTCTTTTAAGTTTGATATTACGCCGACAAGCAATTCTTTGGCTTTGATAAAATTTCCGCGCGCAAAAAATATTTTTGCAAGCGCATAGTTTGCTTTGTTTCGTTTTTCGACAGGACTTCTTTTGGTCTCAACCACCTTGAAGTAATATTTTTCAGCAGCATCAACATTGCCTTTTATCAACTCAACTCCGGCTAAATCAAGCAGCGCGTCGGGATAAAATATGGAAAGGGGTGATTCGCTAATTATTATATTAAAATATTTTTCAGCGCCGGGCAGGTCGTTCTGCATAAAATGTTTCATCCGTCCGAGCCGCCAGTAGGCTTCGTAAGCCTGTTCGGAATGCGGGTATAAACCTATGATGTTGTTATATGCATCAATTACCAAATCAACTTTTCCTGATGAAATTTTAACCGGCGGATAAAAAGTTTTCCACGAAGGAACCCGGGTTTTGTATTCTTCATCGAGTGATGCTTCGAGCGTTTTGGCATATCCGAGTTTTGCATTTGATGCAAGGGGCGATTTAGGATAAAGCTCAATTATTTTATTAAAAGCCTGTGATGCTGCCTTAAATTGTTTTTCGGAAAAAGCAATCTGAGCAAAGTTAAAAAGTTCTGTTCCCTGATTTTGCTGCTTTGCGTCGATATCAAGGTAAAGTTCAAAAGCTTTTTCATAATCTTTGGCGTCAATATATAAACGGGCGAGCATATAAACGGAAGAGATGTTATTATTATCAACGCGGCTCTCAAAAACTTTTAATGTTGGCTCTAGCGCACCGGGTTTATTTATATAAGCCATTATTCTTGATTCAACCATGCGAAGCTGATTTGGGTCGGAAGAAATTATCCCGCTATATTCTTCCGCAGCATCTTTGTAACGCATAGTAAGACTGTAAATGTTGCCAAGGTCGTATGAAAACATTTTCGGATCGCCCGATAATTTTTTTCCCGCAAGCAGATACTCTATCGCTTTTTCAAAAGCCCGCCGCTGAAGGGCAAAGTTCGCAATAACTTTATAGTTAATTTGATTGCGTGGTAGTTTTATTAAAGCCTCATCCCAAATCTCAAATGCTTTTGGTTCATTTCCCATAACGTGATATGTAGAGCCGAGCATGCCCCACAGATTTAAGTCATGGGGATTTTTATTCAGTCGCTGCTCAATCAAAACAGCAGATTTATCATACTTCTTTAAGTTAATGTACATCCGGTTAAGCGCATCAAAGAATTGATAATTATCCGGCTGCCGTTTAATAAGTTCTTCCAAAATTTCCATTGCTTTTTGAAATTCACCCGCCTGCTCGAAACTTTGAGCGAGCATAAATCGGTTATTCATATCCCCCATATTTTGCGCAAGCAGCAGGGGGAGAAATAGAAAGTAGATACAAATAGTTCTGTTTAGCATGGTTCAAAAATAATAAAATGAATCGTGGCATCAAGGGCAATAAGCACCGAGGCAGAGTAATAAATAGTTAAGCCCACGTTAAATTCCTATTCTTAAATTTGTATCGTTTGTGGGCTTCTATAAATTCAAACCAAAAATATTTAAATAATATTGTAGCCTAATTAAATATATTCGCCGCTGTTTCATTTAACGGTTCTTTTATTTCCCATAATATTTTCCGAAATTGCATTGTGCATCATTAATTACGGAGTAAAACATGAAAACATTTTTATTGATTATTTTCTTAACAGTTTCAAATCTTTCTGCACAGCAAATTACATTCCCCCAGGATACAATTGCACGAAATGATTTGTTTAATAACCGCGAGTTTCCGGCTTATGATTCTGACGGCAAAGTGCATGTTACTTACACCGGTCAGCTCGATACCGACGGCGCAACGCGCGAGATATATTATGCCCGTGAAAACAACGATGGAAGTTTTTCTACAATAAACATTACTAATAATAGTGTTGATGATAATTACTCTACGCTTTCAATTGATTCAAATGATAAGGTTCATGTGGGTTATACCGGCAGAGATGGAGCAAATTTATTTCAGATAAAATATTTAACAAACTTTTTAGGCTCATTCGGCTCCCCGATTGAAATTTCACAGGGCGGATTAAATAAAGCAACGCCTTACAGCAAAATCGGTCCCGATAGCGTTATGCATTTTGTTTACTTCACATATACAAACGATCCCGATTTCACTTACTACCGTTCTTATGATTTAAGGACTTCTACTTTGTCGCCGGTAGTTACACTCGTGCAGGCAGAAACCGGCGGCGATTTTGATTCAGGGCTTGATGTTGATTTGAATGGCAATGTTTATGTGGTTGTTAAGTCGGGGAGTATATTCGGCGGTCCGTTAAAATATTATAATAGCACAAGCGGGACGCTTACCGAGACGCCGACAGGCGTAACGGCAAGTGTTACAAATCCAAAAGTTGAAGTTGATAAAAATAATGTTGTGCATATTATTTACCGTGATGAGGCGGATAAAAGACTGTATTACATAAACAATCAAGGAGGAAGTTTCAGCTCACCGGTTGCTATAACGCCAACAGGTCAGCGTCCGGCGACATATCAAAATATTGATGTTGATGATAGTCTTCGTGTTTATATTGTTTATCAATCGAGTGTGAGTACTTCGGGTAAAGGCTTTTATATGGTTTATGGAAGCAAGGGAATATTTTCCGATACTATAAAAGTTTATGAAATAACATCAGAATATTTGCTTCGCAATTCTTCGGCGGTTATTGCAAAAGGGAACGGAGAGATCGCTCTGTTTTATGCGCCGAGTGCAATGCGCAATAGTAATGTAGTGTGCGATATTTTCATGAAACGCGGTCCTCTTTTTGATCCCGTTCCGGTTGAACTTGTTTCTTTTTCTGCCCTGGTTGAAGGCACGAATGTAACATTAAAATGGGAAACTGCGAGCGAGACGAACAACCGCGGATTTGAAATTGAGAGAGCAGTTTTCAGTCGGTCATCTTCAGTTGGCAGGTGGGAGAAGATTGGATTTGTTGAAGGCAAAGGAACGACGACATTAAAAAGCAGTTATACTTTTAATGACGATGTGGGTGGAGCCTGGTGTTACGCTTACAGATTAGTTCAGCAAGATTACGACGGCGTAGTCAAAACATCGAATACAATCGAAGTTGAGATTACAAATATTCCATTTGAATTTTCACTCGAACAGAATTTTCCAAATCCGTTTAATCCAACAACAAAAATTCGTTATAGAATTCCTTTTATACAGACGCACAGCAGTGCGTCTGTACAAAACGTGTTATTGAAAATTTATGATCTCCTCGGCAACGAAGTAGCAACACTCGTTAATGAAAACAAGGCGCCCGGAGTTTATGAGATAGAGTTCAACGGAAGCAAGTTAACGAGCGGAGTTTATTTTTACAGGTTACAGGCTGGCAAATTTAATGCTGTCAAAAAGCTTGTTTTGATGAAATGACATTCTTGTTTTTGAAGCTGTCCGGATGAGAGTTGTTATTACAACTTTGGAGCAGTTTTTATAAAACCAGGAGAACAAATTTACTTTAACCAAATACGGTTATGACCCCGCATAAAACGGGGCAGGCAGAGCAAAACAATTTAACATCAACGGGATTGCATGATTCGTTAATAAGTATTCATTCATCTATTTCATGCATTCAAGCCGTTAAAATTTTTTAATTGTAAACCCGGTTTATTCTAAATAAGTATATCCGTAAAGCCCGGAGCGGTAGTTGGACAAAAATTCCTTCCCCTCTTCGGCGGAAATTATTCCTGATTTAACAGCAGACGTAACCCATGTTTCAACTGTGCGGACAAGTTTTTTTGCACTGTATTGAACATAATCCAAAACTTCGGCAACCGATTCACCATCAATAATTTGATCGATATTATAACCATTATCATCCACGGAAATATGTACAGCGTTTGTATCACCAAAAAGATTATGAAGATCGCCGAGAATTTCCTGATAAGCGCCCACTAAAAACACACCGATGTAATAAGGCTCTTTGTTAGTTAGCGTATGAACCGGAAGATAATATGAGAAATTTTTAGTGGAGATAAAATTATCAATCTTCCCGTCGCTGTCGCATGTAATGTCTTGAAGAGTAGCGGAACGCTCAGGTTTTTCGTCAAGCCTCTGAATCGGGATTATCGGAAATATCTGATCTATTGCCCATGAATCCGGAAGAGATTGGAACAAAGAAAAATTGCAAAAATATTTGTCCGATAAAAGTTTTCTTAAATATAAAAGTTCATCCGGAACATGTTTTAATTCGTTTGTCATCTGTTGAATATCTTTCGCGATGGTCCAGAAAAGCCGTTCAATCTTCGCTCTTGTTTTCAGTTCGAGAAAGCCGAGGCTAAAACGGTCAAGCGCTTCTTCGCGAATTTGTAATGCGTCATGCCAGGTCTCAAGCATTTTTGACTGATTTAAATTTTCCCAGAGAGAAAATAATTCTTTTAAAAGTTCATGGTCGCCTTTGTTTATTTCTTCATTTTCATCCCATACCGGAAGAGTTGATGATTCGAGCACTTCAAAAACCAAAACTGAGTGATGAGCAGTTAATGAGCGCCCCGACTCGGTAATAATATTCGGGTGAGGCAATCCGTTTTTATCACTAACGTCAACCATTGTGGCTACGGCGTCATTTAAATATTCCTGAATGCTGTAATTAACGGAACTCTCGCTGCTCGAAGAACGGGTGCCGTCGTAATCAATACCAAGCCCGCCGCCGATATCAACAAACTTAACTTTAAAACCGAGCCTGTGCAATTGCACATAAAACTGCGAGGCTTCCCGTATCGCAATTTTAAATCTTCTAATTTTATTTATCTGGCTGCCGATGTGAAAGTGAACGAGTTTCAGCGTGTCTTTCATTTTGTTTTTTTCAAGGAAGTCGAGTGCGTCAAGCAATTCACTTGAAGTTAGACCAAACTTGCTAACATCGCCGCCCGAGTCTTCCCACTTACCGCTGCCGGAACTTGCCAGTTTGATCCTGATGCCGATGTTGGGTTTTACTTTGTGCCGCTTTGCAATTTTGGTTATGAGTTTTAATTCATTTAGTTTTTCTACAACAAGAAAAATTTTGCGACCCATCTTTTGTGCAAGTATAGCAAGCTCGATGTAGTTTTCATCTTTATAGCCGTTGCAGATGATTAGCGAATCGTTATCAGGATTAATTGCAATCACTGCGTGCAGCTCCGGTTTTGAACCGGCTTCGAGACCGATGTTAAATTTTTTTCCGTGTGCAACTATCTCTTCTACCACCGGACGCATCTGGTTTACTTTAATTGGATAGATGATAAAGTTCTGCGCCTTAAAATTATATTCCTCGGCAGCGGCTTTAAAACTGCTTGCCATCTTTTCAATACGGCTGTCGAGTATATCTGTAAATCTTAGCAGCACGGGGGTTGAAATATCGCGCAATATAAGTTCATCAATAACCGCTTTTAAATCAACACTAACGCCGTTTTTTTTAGGCGTAACGCAAACATGCCCATTTTCATTTATTGAAAAAAAGTTAATTCCCCAGCCATTAATATTATATAGCTCCGCAGAGTCTTCAATGCGCCATTTTCTCATCTTATATTTTTTATCTCACGTTCCTGGATTAATGAATAAATACCCTCAATCGAATTTGTTTAGGCAGATTAAATTATGTTAATAATTGTCCAGCCCGGGGGAGAGAGAGTTTTTAAAAAGTTGTTTTAATTTAATAGGATAAATATAAAAAATCTTTAATCAATTCTAAGCAACTTACCATACGCATGAAAATTATTGCCGGACTCAAGAAGGACAAATTTTAAAACCCACGACGAGTGGCAACAATCAAAAATGTACAATTGAGAATTATGAACAATCCTCCTACAAAGACGAAACAAGCATAACAAAACAATGTGGGTTTGGAGAATGGTTAAACCTTTAATAACCGATTGAATGATTAACGAAGAGACATTCAGCCTTGTATTTTCATGCCTTCATCCGTTAATTTTTTACAAAATGATATTTTGCCGCATATTTAAACTCAGATATGTCAACAGCTAAAAATTTCTAATGACCGCCATTAAAAAAAAGTTGTGCTAAGTCTTTTGGGGTTAATAAGACAAACCTTTATTTTCTATTGAAATATTTCCTTTTATTAATAAGAAAAGCATACACGAAGATGGAATTAAAAATAGAGTTCGCCGACAAAGAAATCGCGTCTTGGGGCGGAATGATATTGATGAAAAAGCTGATTGAAAAGACGAAGTTGTCCGTTAGCTAACGGATGAGGGGCTTTGGTCGAGCACAAAACTTTTTAGCTGCCCGTTTGTTGTCTCAGAAGAAAATTCCTAATGACAAATCTGGTTTAAACATTTTTATTTTATCTGATTTAATATCAAACACAGTAACTGAATTGCGGAATAGAAAAAAACAGGGGCTATAAGTAACTCGTGTATTTGCTGAATCCAAATTGAATATTTTTTTGAAATTATTCTTCGAACATTCCTTTCCGAAACTTTTTATTAGGTAGAGAGCCATTTCTTTTATTTGGTTTTGTTTTATTATCACATGGGGGGCAAATTATTATTACCCAATAATCTACTAACTTTTAAGATATTTAATAGCTAAGCAAGTTATATCATCAGTCTGTTCTGTTCCATCAGAAAAAGATTTAACGGATTGAATTACAAATTCAACAAGATTTTGAGCTGAATATTCGTTTTTATTCTCAACAATTTTTAAGAGTTGTTTTTCATCAAACTCCTCTTCTGATTTATTAAATGCCTCAGTAATTCCATCCGTATAAAAAAACAGCATCTCATTACTGCACAACTTTATTCTATTTGATTCATATTCGGTTTCACCCATAGCACCAAGAATCACTCCTCCAACATTTTCCAGCATTTTAGTTTTACCACCCGATGAAATAAGGATTGGCAAATTATGCCCGCCATTTGAATATTCAAACATGCCATTACGCAGATCTAGAATTCCGTAAAATATTGTTACGAACATATTCGAAGGACTTTCTTTATGAATAACATTATTTACATCATACAAAACCGTATCTGTTGGCAAACCCTTTAAGGCTGTTGATTTCATTAAGGTTTTACAAACTGCCATTAACAAAGCTGCAGCAATTCCTTTACCCGAAACATCACCAATAACTATACCCAACCTATTCTTATCAATTAAGAAAAAATCATAAAGATCACCGCCAACCTCTTTTGCGGGAATCATTTTAGCATATATATCAAACTCAAGTCTATCTGGAAATGGGGGAAAAGTTTTTGGAAGAATTGAAGTTTGTATAGTAGTAGCAATGTCAAGTTCCTGCTTTAAAGCAATTAATTTATTATGAGCAGAAAGTACCAATTTATATTCCTCAATTTCTTTTAATGATTTTTCGATTGTTATTGCCAGATCATTTAAATCGATTGGTTTAGTAATGAAATCAAATGCTCCCCTATTCATAGCCGTCCTAATATTTTCCATATCTCCATAGGCAGACACAATAATCGATCTTAATAATCTATTGTTCAAATCACCAATTTTAGTTAATAGTGTAAGTCCATCCATAACCGGCATATTTATATCCGTTAAAATTAATGCAATTGAAACATCACCCAATAATTTTTCTAAGGCTTCCTCACCATTTTTTGCAAATTGAAACTCGTATTCTTTTGATTTAATCTTATTTCGAAATTTCTGACGTATCAGAACTTGAAGATCCGGTTCATCATCCACAACTAATATATTTGCTTGTTGCATTTTTAAATTCCTTACATATTTTCTAAATGATACAGTTTTGTTTTAAGTAAATTAAATTCAAGGGGTTTTGTGAAATAATCTACTGCGCCAAATTTTTTTGCCGCATTAAAATTTTGTTCATCACTATAAGCTGTTATCATAATTACTTTTAATTCGGGATACAAAGAGTTAATTTCTTTTAATAATTCAAGCCCTGTCATTTGAGGCATATTAATATCCGTTAAAATATGATAACTATTTCGGTTTTCTAATGATTCAAGAAGACTCAAAGCGGAACTTCCATTCAATGCAAAAAGAATTTGCATTTCACCGGTTTTTATTTCCTTCCTAAATTTTTGCTGAAATAATATTTCAACATCCTTTTCATCATCGACAACAATTAGATTCATATTGGTATATCCTCAAATTTCTTTTTCATGTTTTAATAAATTATTTTTTAGTAATGCAATAATAAATTCAGTGTATTCGCCTTCCTCACTCTCAAATTTAATTTCTCCGGAATGCTGTTTAACAACTATATCATAACTAAGAGATAAACCCAACCCAGTACCTTCGCCTGTTGGTTTAGTCGTAAAAAAAGGATTAAAGAGCTTATCTCTTATTTCTGCCGGTATTCCGTTCCCATTATCCCTAATTCTAATTTCAACTTTGTCCTGTAAATTTTTAGTAGAAACTGAAAGTAATGGAGCGAATTCATTTCCAGACTTTTGTTTTTTTTCATTCGCAGCATAGCAGGCATTGTTAACTAAATTGAGAAATACTCTGCTGATATCCTGGGGAACAACATTTATTTTCTCGAGTGAACTATCATAATCTTTTTCAATTGTGATATTAAATTCTTTATTCTGTGCCCGCACTCCATGGTAAGCAAGCATGACATATTGATCCAGAAGGTCATTTATATTCGTTAGAACTTTTTCTCCGGAAGTTCCTCTTGAATGAAGAAGCATTCCTTTCACAATTGAATCCGCACGTTTACCATGCTGATTTATTTTCTTAAGATTTTGCTTTAAAGTTTCAGCAATCTCTAATACTTCCTCTTTATTATTATTTTTAAATTCAACTTTTAATTCATCAATCAACTCTTGACTCATTTCAGAAAAGTTGTTTACGAAATTCAGCGGATTCTTGATTTCGTGTGCGATACCTGCTGTTAGAGCACCTAAAGAGGCAAGTTTCTGCTGCGTTACAAGCTGCTCCTGTGTTCTGATAATCTCTTCATTTTTTTCATGAAGAGTTTTTAATGATTGAGCTTTCGATATTGCCGATACGGCATGCTCGCGGAATTTGTTTAATATTCTTGCAGTTGATAGAGTAAAAGCATTTCTATCTGCAAAGCTGTCAAAAACTACGTATGCTTCTAATTGTCTATCCCATTCAACAGCCATAACGAGCATTGATTTTGGCTTATTAAACCCAGAAAATTTTTCATCTCCAAATAATATATCAGTGTGATCGATTATATAGATTCCTTTTTCTATTTCTTTAGATTTTTCCGTATATCTTTTTTGTAATTCTTGAGGGGAAAAGGAAATTTTATCAAGATCATTTACTTGATAACCTGAAGTGAAAGCAACGTAAAATTTATTTATTTTATGATCTAATAAAAAAATGGCTGCTTTTTCAGCCTGCGGAATAAATTTTATTGTATGTTCTAACAATGATTTAAATAATTGTTCAAGATCTGCGGCATTATTTATAACTCTAACTAATCTATCAACAATTTCAAGTTCCTCAGCTTGTTTTTTTATTAACTCTGCTTCTCTCAATTTTGCACGTGCACGTTCCTTTTTGATTATAATACCTCTCATAAATCGATCAGCAAAATAAATTACGATTAAAAGCATAATAGCATAAATTACATAAGCCCACCAAGTTAAATATAGCGGGGGTAAAATCTTAAAATTATAAACTGCTTCTTCACTTAATACTCCATAAATATTTTTTGCACGCACTCTAAACTTATATTCTCCACCAGAAAGATTTGTGTAGTCTCTTTTCGTATCCGACACCCAATTAGACCAATTATCATCAACTCCTTCAAGAAAGTACTGGAAAAGATTATCCTCTGGTTTATCATAACTCGTTAAAGAAAATTCAAAGTGAATATCATTATCCGAAAAAGGCAGGATAACTTCTTTAATGCTTGATTTTATTTGTGGACCTCCGCCATAAATTAAGGAATCATTATTGACGATCACTCTCCTAATTAGAGCCGGATATTTTAGTTGAAAATTATTATAAACATTTGGTTCATAGCGTACTAATCCTTCATCTGTACTGAACCACAATATTTCTTTATTTGTTTTAGGTTCATAATCAACATAGAGTGTTTGAACGTTTTCTAAGTCCAATCTTCGGAATCCAGGTATTGGCTGCCAAAGATATTGACCGTTTTTATCGAGTGTTGCTTTACCAAATTCAAAAGAACCATCAACTTCTGCTAAAATCCATAAATCCCCTTTTTTATTTTTTTCAATTAATAAGATATTATTTGTTGATTCTAAAAAGATTCCGCCAAAAATTGAATCTCGAACAAACCCTTTTGTTTCCTTATTAAAACTATAAACACCTTTATTCGAGGTTATAAACATTTTACCATTAATGTTATAAAGACTTCTGCAATTTTTCGGCAATCCATTTTCATTTGTATAGCGATCAAATTTTATTTTTTCATTCATTTGGGAAGATAATTCATTCAACCCATCTGTAATGTGAATTAAAACCCCAAAGTCACTTAATAGCCATAAACTGTTATTTGAGTCTTCTACAATTGAAAAGATTTCTTCCTCACTACTTCCAATATCATATACATCAAAATTATGGTTATGCTTTTGCTGTTGAAGAACTAAAAGACCTTTCCTGTGTCCCACGTAAATTCTATCGGGATAATATTTTGAGTGCAATAATATATTTGAAGAATTATCAATCAAAAATTTTTGAAATGCATTTTTTTCAATTTTACCCACTCCCCAATTTGTTGCTGCAATAAGATCCCCATTAAAATTTAACAAATGCATTCCGGGTTTATTACTGCCTTCAATTAGTTTAAATGACGAAGTTATTTCATCAAAATACAAGACACCAAAACTGTTTGTTGCATAAAGTATATCATTAAAACGAAGGAGCGAAGTTATCTGATCCTTTATCAAATCCTTATCCGGAATGATTGAAAAGGAAGAAGGGTATTTGCAATAAACAATTCCCTTTGCAGTTGCAATCCACAATCCGCCATGTTTATCGTTTAGTACATCATAAACAACATTTGAAGGCAGCCCATTTTTATCATTTACTACTTTTATTAATTTTCCTTTAGTATCAATAATAATTACTCCTCCTCTTTGAGTTGCAAAAGCATAATTACCGTCTTCAGTCAGGGTTGCGTTGTAAATTTGGCTGTTTATTAAAAATGAATCGACCTCTGTCTTGAAGGGAAAGAATTTGTTTCCATCGTGTAAATAAAGTCCTCTATAATTTGTTGTTACAAGGATTCTCTTTGATTCACTTTTAAAATTATTTGAATGCTTGATATTATAAGGAAGCATATCAAATACACCGGTTTCTGCAAAATACTCCCCGCCAGGCATAATAAAAATTGAATCTCCGTCAATCTTCATTAGTCCAACACCATAATTACGGCTGTAAATATCATCCTCTATTTTGTAAAATCTAAAAGAATTAACAGCTTCTATTACGCTAATTTTTCCCCCATTAAATCTAAAAATTTTATCGTCGGTCTTAAAATAAACCCCTTTTGAATTAGAGACTACGTCCCATATTTCTCCAAAATTTTTATACTTGGCATCAAGAAAACCAACAAGTGATTTATATTTTAATTGCCCGGAAGGATCAGACTCGAGGTAACCAAAATTATTGGAAGCGCAAACATAAATTATCCCGTTATCATCCATAGCGAGTGATCTTACAAGAGCAGAATTTGGGACTTCAATTTTTCTCCATGAATTTCCGTCATATTCCAAAATCCCTTTTTCATTCCCGAAATACATTAATCCTCTTTTGTCCTGAAGTATACTCCAATTCGTATTCTCGGATTTGTATTCTTTTGGGCTGTAGTAAGTAGTAAAAGGCTTTGAAAATTTAAAGTAATTGTAATCCAAAACCTGTGCTTTTATCGATGATATAAAACACGCAATACAAAAAATAAAAACTGAAGTAATTTTAATTTTAATCATTATTTTAATTTATAAATGAGTCAGGTCTAAAAAGGTCAACCATTCAATTTGAAACTGAAATACAAACCGTTGAAACGGTTTTCTATAAACCGAAGTTATTATCAACCCATCCCGCCGAAGCGGGATGGGTTAATGGGAAAAGATTGAGAATCTGAAACGGTTTTAACCGTTTACAACCTTTTTAGAGTAGACTCATGATTAAATGTATTTTAGTTTTCATGAATTTTAATATCCATTCAACCATGATTCAAAACTTTTATTTTTCTCAAGTTTTGGATAACTCCAATCAGGTTTAAGCCTCAAGCCGCTTTCACTTTTCCAAATGAAGTTGATCGCTTCATTAATATCATCATCTTTGTTCAAGCGTATCAAGTAAATTTCACTACTGCCAATCTTTGTTTTTTCTATTTCCGAACTAATATTTTGAGCAAATAATGAATTTCCAATAATTTCAGCTTGACGCATTTCATATGTTGCCCATACAATTCTGTTTTCTCCTGATAGAAAATCATTTGTGTCAAACTCAATAGCTATCTCTATTTTAGTTCCAAGGGGCAGCTCAGGCAAATTTTCATCAGTCAAATTATTCCATAAAATTGATTTATTATTTTCTAACTCTATTAATCCCAAGTCACAATAATTTCCCGTAATTGTAATGATTTTCACCATTTTCTACCAAATTTTCAAAATGAATACTTTAAATGCTAATGTAAAAGTAAGCTCTATAATCTCAGATAGCTTGTATTATTCACGCAAATATTAGGACTTTTGAAGCATCATGATGATTTTTTCTAAAAGGGAATTTTGTAAGAAAGAGAATGCAATAGATTAGAATAAAACTGAGGAATATGAAGAATGGAAGAAGCGGACTCATTTTTTACACGGTTTCACCAATACTTGTAGCTTTGTATTACAAATTCAGCTCTCTAACACGTCTCTCCTTCATTCAATTCTTGTCCTCTGTCTTGTATTCAGATGGCGAGCAACCAAATTGTTTTTTAAATACTCTTGAGAAGTACGCCTGATCATTAAATCCAACCATATAACAAATTTCAGCAACATTACCGGCATTCTGCTTTAACAAATCGGCAGCTCTTTGTAATCTGAGGGATCGAATTAACTGTCCTGCCGGTTGATTAATTAAAGCGTTTAGTTTTCTATTAAGTTGAGAAATACTCATACTAACTCTATCGGCAAGGATTTCAACTGCAAAATTTTCATTTTCAAATTGATCTTCAATTATTTTTAGTACCTTTTCTAAAAACTCTTGGTCAACTGAAATAGTTGAAACTTCAGAAGGCTTAATAATGATAGCATGACTAAATCGTTTCCTAAGTTGTTTTCTTAATGAAATTAAATTTTTAACTCTAACTCCAAGTTCTCTTGCACTGAATGGTTTTGTTAAATAAGCGTCTATTCCGGTTTCTAATCCTTCTATTTTATTATCAAGTCCGGCTTTAGCTGTTAACATTATTATTGGTATGTGACTTGTGTTTTGGTCACTCCTAATTTTTTTACATAATTGCAATCCATCCATTTGGGGCATCATTACATCCGTAATAATTAAGTCGGGAATTTCCTTTTGTGAAATTTGAAAGCCCTCTAATCCGTTAAAAGCTTGGATAATATTATATTCTTTTTTAAGCTGTTCTTTTATGTATGAACTAACATCAAAGTTATCTTCAACAATTAAAATTATTTCTTTTTTATCAGCAGTCTCACCGGGTTGTAAATTTACATTTCGAAACTCATTGCTAAATTCTTGCTGTTTGATTTCGGGGTTTAATTCTAAATCATAATTGTTCGCACTTAATTGTTCATGATGAGACAAGTCAATAGTTTTTGAGTCTTTCAAGTTTGTGGTTGCCAAAGGTAAGGTGATTATAAATTCAGTACCCTCTCCTTCTAAGCTTTTAACCGATATTTTACCCTTGTGCAATTCGACCAATTCTTTTGCAAGGGCTAATCCAATTCCGCTGCCTTCATGTTCACGTGTTGATGTACTATCAACTTGATAAAATCGATTAAAAATATTTTCAATTTGATTATTAGGTATTCCAATTCCGTTATCGTATACTTTAATTTCTACTGTAGAATTTTCAATCAAAGCTAAAGTCACCTTAATAATTCCATTCGATGGAGTAAACTTAAAGGCATTTGAAAAAAGATTGTAAAATACTTTTTCCATTTTGTCAGAATCGAAAACGACGGGAATGATCTCGGATTCTGTTTCAAATTTTAAATTAATTTTTTGTGTTTCCGCCAAAGATTCAAATGAATAGAAAAGACTTTTTAGAAATGACACAATGTTGTGTTGTTCAGAATTTATTTTCATGCTCCCGGATTCAATTTTGGAAAGGTCTAATAATTGATTTATTAAATGCAGCAGGCGTCTTGCATTTCTATTTGCAACTTGAAGTTTACTTTTTTCTTTTATATCAACATTAGAAGACATAACACTATCAACTTGTCCAAGTATTAAAGTTAGTGGTGTGCGGAATTCGTGCGAAATATTAGCAAAAAATCTTGATTTTAATTGATCTAAGTTTTGAAGTGTATCCGTTTTAACCTTCTCAAGTCTTAATTGCGTTCTCAATTTTAATCTATTTAATTCATATCGTCTAATTAAATACAGCCCAGTGAGAATAAATATTCCATATAAAACATAAGCCCACCAATTTTTCCACCAAGGAGGCATTATTGATAACCTAACTGATGTACCAACTTCATTCCACACATTGTCATTGTTAGAACCTTTAACTCTAAAAACATATTCTCCCGGTGGAAGTTTTGTATATATTGCTGTTCTAGCGGTTCCTGAGTAAATCCAACTTTCGTTGAAGTTTTCAAGTTTATATGCATATTTGTTTTTTTCAGGGGCAGAATAATCAAGTGCGGCAAATTCAAATTGAATCAAATCATTTTCATACGGAAGAATAATTTGTTCAATACGATTAAGATTTTTTCTTATTGAAGATTCTATTTCTTTTGAAGACGTTGTCTGATTAAGCAGTTTAAAATCAGTAATAACTACGTTTGGTTCAAATGGATTATCATTAATATTTTTAGGATAAAAATAATTCAGTCCATTTATTCCGCCGAAAAACATCTCACCACTTTTACTTTTATAATAAGCCCCCGTATTAAACTCATTGCTCTGCAAACCATCACTAATATTGAAGTTGCGAAACTTATGAGTTCGCAAATCAAATTTTGATAAACCGTTATTAGTACTTAGCCATAAATTACCATCATCATCCGGTAGAATTCCATATACAACATTATTAGATAATCCATCTTTTTCTGTTAAATGCGTAAATGTTTTTTCTTTAATATTAAAACGATTTAAACCGCCCCCTGCGGTACCAATCCAAAGAATTTTTGATGGTTCAAAAGGATCGGGACATATTGATTTTATGTGATTATTGTTCAAGCTAGCTAAATCATCAGGATTATTTTGAAACAAATTAAATAATTTAGAATTTGGGTCAAATCTTATTAGTCCAGTTTCCGTTCCAAGCCAAAAAATATTATTGTTATCTTGAAAAATAGCAATACGTGCCTGGTCATAAATAGGAGAAGAAAGAAATTGATAATGATCGAATATACCCTTTTCAACATTAATTAATTTACTTAAGTATTTCTCCGTTGCAATCCATATATTTCCTTGTCTATCTTCATATACAGCACTAACATTTTTTTGAGTTAAGCCCTGCTTATCTGCCTTATTAAATTTATAATGCTTATTTTTTCTTGTAGACGGGTCGAAACTGAAAAGACCCTCGGTGGATGCAGCCCAAATCTTTTCATCTGATGAATTAATCATTGACCAGACACCTGTATTTCCGAAATCGTTTGGACTATCCGAATTTGTTTCAAAAGAAAAGAGTTCACCCGATTCTCGATTCCACTTATAGAGGACTTCTGATCCAATCCAAACATTGCCATTATTGTCTTCGACAATAGAACGAATACTAAAACCTGTTATTCTAGAAACAGCATTTTTATCTCGATTGAGAGTTGAAAATCTTTGCCACTTAGGATCGTATATATTTATTCCACCTCCCAAAGTCCCAAACCATAAAATACCTGTTCGATCCTTGTATAAACTTGAAATAAAATTATAACTTAAACTTTTTGAATTAAATGGGTCATTACGATAATAATCATATTTTTTATTTTTAGGGTCAAATTTCATAAGTTCACCGGGTGTAGCAAGCCATAACATTCCCTCGGAATCTTCAAGGATTCCGGTTACCGTTCCCCAGCCGTATCTAAAAACCTCATAATGATGCGGATATAATTTATATTCTGCCGAGATTTTATTAAAAAACACTATTCCACTAAAAGAACCTAACCATAATTGTCCTTTTTTATCTTCAAAAATTGATGTAATGCTATTTCCATTTTCATCAAAAGGTGCTTTGGGATTTTGAGTCGAGATTAAAAATTGTGTAAAATTCTCTTCTTTAGAATTATATCTATTAAGACTCTTTTCACTTCCAACCCACAAAACACCTTCAGAATCAACAAATAAAGAGGTTACAACATTATTACTAAGATTTAAATTTGATTCTGAAGATTCTAAGTAAATTTTATAACTACTCGGCAAAGATAGATTATCATCCATTGTCAATTTAATTAATCCGGAGCCTCTTGTTCCTATCCAAATGTTTTTATTTTGATCTTCAACAATTGAAACAATTCTCGAATTAATTTTTAAAGCAGGATCGAATTCTAAGTTGATAAGGGAGAACAACCCCGTGTGATAATTATAAAGATTTATTCCTCCGTTGACTGTTCCAATCCAAATTAGATTACGACTATCTTCGAATAATGAAGTAATATAATTTTCTGAAAGAGTATTTTTATCAAACGGATCGTGATTGAAAATAGTAAAAGAATAGCCATCGTATTTATTTAATCCATCTTTGGTTCCAAACCACATAAATCCCTTGCTATCCTGCAGAATTGCGTAGACGGCATTTTGAGATAAACCTTGATTGATACCTAAATGTTTGAAATTAATTGATTGAGGGTAAGATATAAAAGGGATTAAACAAAATAGGTACCGGATCAAAACCCAAAATTTAAATTTGAACAAATTCCTTATCATTAAACTTGATTTACCTTTCCAACTTTTTTAACTTAATTAACTCACACTACACAAAATAGAGTGTGTGAAATACTTTGTGTAAATGGGAGGAAGCTGAATCATAAAAAAGGTTCAACTTGATTGTAAAAGATAATAGAAAAATGACCAATAACAATCGACCAGTTTCTAACCTGCAGGGTCCATTTTCTTGCAATATTCCGGTAAGCAAGAAACAACATTTTCGTTAAGGCTTCATCCCCGATGGATCGGGGCGGACTATTCGGGAAAATAGTCATTATAGTTCATTGAAACAGATTGCATTCATCTCCGCAGCGGGAACCAGTAATGTTTATCATCATTATTCCTACATTGATAAATCCATTTCGTAGTTGTTTTTATTGCTGGTTGTGAAAATCCTGCCTATAGTCCATTGTATTATGTGGGTTCGTCTGAATCAACTGTATTGGTCGTTGGATTATCTTCAAAGTATAGACGAAGTTAGATCTTATCTTGTGGTCGGACTTCGGCAGATGCCCAAGCATGAATTGTTTTCGATAAAATGTATTTTAAAACCGATTTAGATGAAAAGAAATAAACCACACCAATAAATTAAGTGATGAGGTTAAAAGGAAATATTTTCAAAACGAAAAATTATAACCAATCGAGTAAGATAATCTTGGGTATCTAAAATTTTTATTTCCAATTAAAATACTGGTTGTAAGATAAAATTCTTTCCATGTTAACTGGTAGATAGGTCCAAGATAAAAAGAAACAACTTTTTCTTTTTGTTGATTAGGTGCTCTTTTAATGAATTTGAATAAACCACTTTCTGATTCCAAATAATAATGCATAACTCCCCCTGATAAACCTATTTGATGACGGAAATGGGATGTTTTTAGTAAACTAAAAAAAACATTCGATTCTAAGCCCCAAGCAAAGGGTCCCTTGATACCAAACTGCGATTCTACACTATTAAACTGGTATTTCATGCCAAATTCAAAATTCACATTCCCAAACCCTACATACATATTATATTTTGATGAATCCTGTGCGGATACATATGAAGTCGTAAAAAGAAAAAAAACGAGGATAATATTTATATATTTTGTAAAAATTTTCATATTATCTCTTTAGAATAATAACTACTAAATGCTTCTGATACTTTTAAACCAAATTCATTCGCACCGGGAGCAAAATGCGGTTTGCGTATTGTTCCGTTTGAATTGTATAATCCTATTGAATGTAGTGTTCCTATAATCTCTGGTTTATTATGAATTGGAAATCCATGTAATTTCCCAAAATTTTGTATTAGTCTAATATATGCTGCGGCATATACGACATTAACTGAGTCCGAATTTAATTTTTCAATTAATTCTTTTTTAGTTTGACTACGAATTATATATTGTCCATAAAGAGAACACATGTGATCCAAATTAAAACCACTTTCAACCTACTAAAATATAGTTTTTGCAAAAAAGTTTAGAAAATTAAAAATATTTCAAAAAAAATATTAAAGATAAAAACATACCACCCGTTAAGAGGCTGCGTGAAAATTCTTAGCCCATCCCGCCGAAGCGGGATTTTTATTGAATATTAGCACAAACTCGAAAGGTCGTGTGGCTATAAATATTATTTTATCTCTCTTAAAATTTTATTCATTGATTTTTCTACTTCAGAGCCATCAATCAAAAACGAAATTACTTTTCTTCCAGAATTTATTAAAGCCATTCTGTCTCCAAATGTCTGTGCTGTTATCAAAGTACTGAATGACATTGTAGATTTATCATCGCCGGTATTATCGGGAATTGCTGCGTCACGCTGTCCCGAAGAAATAAACTGAATAAACACACCTTTACCGGCATCTCCTTTGTGAAGCTGACCGGTTGAGTGAAGAAATCTAGGTCCGTATCCAACTGTAACGGCTGACTTAAATTTCTTTTGAAGACAAGTTTGAAATGAGTGAAGAAGTTTGTCAATGGTTTCATCCGGCTTCACATAAGCGTGGATTGCAATGTATTGATTTCCTTTTTTCCTAAAATCAACCGCATCTGAGCCAATCTGATGTTTAATAAGCGAATTAAAATCATTCGAATCATCATTTGAATAAACTTTAGTACCGGCTAATTCAAAGTTTGCATCCGGCTGTGAAAGTTTTCTTTCTCTAGAATATTCCGCAAGCATTTCTCTTGCAAGAATTTTTGCAGCTTCAACATTCGGCTGATCGAAAGGAGTTATTCCCGTTTCCCATCCGGCAACAGCAGTCGCTATTTCCCAGCGGAAATATTCTCCGCCAAGGTCGTAAATATCTTTTAGTACAATTTCTACAACGGGATGACCGGCTTCCAACAATTTTTTTACGGCGGCATTGTGTGTTTTATCATTTGCTAATTTGAGATATACGAACTGTCTATCGTTCGAATAATTTTCAGGAGTTAAAACTTCTTCGCCAACCACGGGAAGAATTCCTTTACCGATTTTTCCGCTGCTTTCCGCAATTAACTGCTCAACCCAGTTGCCAAAATATTTTAATTGATTGGAAGTTATGAATGTGATTTTATCTCTTCCTTTTTCCGCAAGCACACCCATAACGACGCCCAATTTTGCCGGAGTGTTATCGCCGTGAACAGGACAGTTAGCCCCTTCGCTGTTGCAAACCATAACAGCAGCATTGCTGAGAAGTTTCTTAATATCAATTCCAAGTAACGCTGCCGGTACAATTCCGAATAACGACAGCGCGGCGTATCGTCCCCCAATGTTCGGATCGTTCAAAAATATTTTTCTAAAGTTCAATTTCTTTGCGGCGGTTTCTAATCCGCTTCCGGGATCGGTGATAGCGATGAAATGTTTTCCAACATTTTCATTTCCAACTTTGGCAAGTGTTTTATTAAAAAAGAATTTCATAAACGAAAATGTTTCCACCGTACCGCCGGATTTGGTGGAAACGATGTAAAGAGTTTTCGCAGGATCAAATCTTTCCGCATATTCAAGAACCGCTTCGGGATGTGTGCTGTCAAGTATTTCTAAATTTAAGCAGCCTTCTTTTGTTCCAAAAGTTTTACTAAATACTTCCGGCGCAAGACTTGAACCGCCCATGCCAAGCAGAAGCGCATTTGTGTACCCATCTTTTTTTACAGATTCAACAAACTCAATTATTTCATCAGACATTTCTAAAGAAACATCGGGACTCTTTAACCAGCCAAGCCTGTTTGTAATTTCATTTGGCTTATCACTCCAAACTGTAAAATCTTTTTCCCAAATTCTTTCAACAATTCGTTTGGATTTTAATTCCATCATTGCGCTGTCAACTGAAGACTTGTAATCATCAGCATTAATTTTAAAAAGAATTTTTTCTTTTTTTAAGCGCTCCATTTTTTCTTTTAGTGAATTCATTATCGCTTCGAATGACTTTGAAAACGCTGCGACGCCGTCCTTCTGCAATTGATTTGTTATTGCATCCAAATCAACGCCAAGTTTTTTTAGTGCATCAAGTTGATTAAGCGCTTCATCCAAACCCGAATCCAAAGTAACGGCAACAATTCCGTGATCCATAAAGTCATTAAATGTAGTGGGTGGTACTGTGTTTACAGTATGTTTGCCGATTAGTCCATCAACATAAATTGTATCCGGGTAAAGTGGATTTTTTGCGCCGGTGCTTGCCCATAATAATCTTTGTTTTCTTGCACCGCGTTCTTCTAATTTTCTCCATCTGATTTCGTGGAATAATTCATTAAAAATTTTATAAGAGTATTTTGCATTTGCAATTGCAATTTTCCCTTGCAAATCTTTGTTGCCGATTTTTTCAAGTGCACTGTCAACGGCAGAATCAATTCTACTTATGAAAAAAGAGGCAACCGAAGAAACTTTGGATAAATCCCCTTTACGTTGAAATAATAATTCTAATCCATTAATATATGCCTCGGCAACTTTTCTGTAATTGCCTGAATTAAAAATTAATGTAACATTAACATTTATCTGTAATCCGATCAGTTCGGTTATTACCGGAATTCCCTCTTCGGTGGCGGGAACTTTAATCATAACGTTTGGCTTGTTAAGAAGAGAAAACAATCTTTTAGCTTCTTTAATTGTCGCTCCGGTGTCGTGAGCTAATTGTGGGTTTACTTCGATGCTAACAAAGCCGTCCAATCCATCCGTCTTTTGATAAACCGGCATCATAAGATCACAAGCGAGTTCAATATCCTTTAAAGCTAATTTTTCATAGATGTCATTGGGCGATAGATTTTTATCTATCACGCTCTTTATATTTTCATCGTATTCGCTGCTGCCTGCAATTGCTTTTTCGTATATTAATGCATTTGAAGTAACACCTCTTAATCCTTTTTCAATTAATGATTGAAGCTCGCCGCGTGTGATAAATTTGCGGCGGATATAATCGTACCATATTGATTGTCCGAGCGCTGCGAGTTGGTTTAGTTTTAACATATAAACCCCATTAGTTTTAAAGATTCAATTCGCATTCAGAATTATTACAAGTAATTTTTATTTAAAAGATAATGCATGCAACATCTATCGAAGGTCCATTAACAGACAGTTTGCAAATTTATTTTCTAATTGTTATCAAAAGATTATTCCACAACAACATTCCCGTTCGCTTCAACGAACGGAAATAAGATAGTAATAATACAAAGACTTTAGCCACATTCAGGAACTGCAAATGCAAAAAAGAAATTTGCTAAAACTTTTCGTCAGCTAAAGCAGACGGCAATAATATTACTTATTATTAATTACTCTGCGGGCTGCACTGACAACCGCACTAACTGTCAATCCAAATTCTTCCAATAAACCATTTAATTTTCCTGATGCTCCAAATGTTCTCATTCCAAGTACTTCGCCATCTCCATGCAAGCCGATAAATCTTCGCCATCCCAAAGTCGAACCGGCTTCCAGCCCGATGTTAAATTTTTTCCCGTGCGCAACAATCTCTTCTACAACCGTGCGCATCTGATTTACTTTGATAGGATATATGATAAAGTTCTGCGCCTTAAAATTATATTCTTCTGCAGCAGCTTTAAAACTACTTGCCATCTTTTCAATACGGCTGTCGAGTATATCGGTAAATCTTAGCAGCACCGGGGTTGAAACATCACGTAATTGAAGTTCATCAATAATTTCTCTTAAATCCACCTTAACGCCGGTCTGTTTTGGCGTAACACAAACATGCCCGTTTTCATTTATTGAAAAAAAGTTAATCCCCCAACCATTAATGTTATATAGCTCAGCAGAGTCTTCAATGCGCCATTTTCCCATCGTATATACTTTTTCTCACTTAATAAGTTTTGTTAACCAATACTCTCACCCGAAATTTTTAAGAAGAATAAATCACGCTTAAAATAATCCATCCGGTTTGTTGAGAGGTTAATAAAAAGTTGCTTTAATTTAAGCGGATGAATATAAAAAATCTTTAACTAAATCTTAGCACAATAAATTAAACGTAGGAATAAAAACCGCGGAACAATCCTACGTTGCAAATTACGCAAACCGGACAAGCTCTCGTACTTGGCGGGATAGGCAGAACCAAATAGTTCACCGTACCCGGCAGGGGGCAAACAGTCAGTCCGTTTCCGCCACTAATGAACCGCAAAGCTTTTGGTGTATAATATTTTTAATATTTTGCGAGGCAGATTATGCGAAAGGATACCGTTATGCGGCAAAATTCTATTGATGCAACAAGTATTGTAAATTTTTTATAAATTGTAACTAATGATTAGAACAGTGACCTAATTTTTAAGTGATGAATTCAAGAAGACGGAGGCATTATCGATGGCAGAAAAATCCAAACTATGGTACTTAGAAAACTTTAATCTTTTTAGTGAACTTGGCAAGGATAAGATGATGGAATTAAATCGTGTGATTTCTGATCGTGAAATAAAAGGCGATGAACCGATTTATTTTGCCAACGAGCCGTCAAAAACAATTTATTTTCTCAAAACCGGGCGGGTGAAAATTACAAAGTATCTATTGGATGGCAGCGAAAAAATTATTGCTATTGTTAACCCCGGCGAAATATTTGGCGAGATGGCTTATTTAGATGATGGACAACGAACCGATTACGCCGTTACGGTAGAGCCGTCTTTGGTATGCGCAATCAACAAAAATGATCTTGCTTCGTTCATCGAACAAAATCCGGCATTAAATATTAAACTGACAAAAATATTAGGTTTAAAGCTACGTCGTTTTTCCGAACGTATAGAAGACTTGATATTTAAAGATGCCGATCAACGAATCGCCTCATTCATTTTAAGATATGCAGAGAAAAACGGGAAAAAGGTCGGCGATCAAATATTTGTAAAGCCATTTCTAAAGCATCAGAGCCTTGGCGAACTTACAGCATGCTCGCGCCAAACGGTAAATTACCTTCTAACAGATTTACGGAGTAAAGGCATTATTGATTTTGACCGGAGCAAATTGATTATTAATAAAATCGAAGAACTAAAAAGAATTGTGTCGTAAATTTGACAAAACTATTTTTTGGTTCATCGTACATTTACCATAAAAAAAACGGAAATGATGTTAAAGTTAATAATCTCAGACAACTGCAAGGCGTGCGAAAGAGCCGCAAAAGTTCTGCGAAATATCCAAGCGAATAATCCACAAATCATCACAGAGATAATCAATATTAATTCTTATAACGCCGGAAGAATTTTAATAACACCTGCTTTGATAGTGAATAATCAATTGTTTTCTTACGGCGATATTGATGTGGAAAAACTTCTTTCAAAAATAAATTGAGCGTAAAAATGTCTTTCATTAAAACAATTGAAGAATCGGAAGCGGACGGAAAATTAAAAGAGGTCTACGACTACATAATTAAATCGCGCGGAAAGCTTTCCAATATCATGAAAATCCAGAGTTTAAATCCCGACGCAATGGTGAAGCATCTGGATTTGTACAAATCAATTATGTTTGGCAAATCAAACCTCACCCGTGAATTGAAAGAAATGATTGCCGTAGTTGTTTCTGTCACCAACAAATGCAGTTACTGTATTAATCACCACGCCGAAGCTCTCAATTTTTATTGGAAGAATACAGATAAGTTAAATAGGTTTATAAATGATTTTAGAAGCATAGAAATGGGGCCCAAAACAAAATCATTAATAGTATATGCTGACGAATTAACAACATCTCCACACAATATAACACAGACCCAAATAGACACAATCAAATCTTTTGGCTGGAACGATGAGGACATACTGCTCATAAATTTAATAGTCAGCTATTTCAATTTTGTAAACAGAATTGCACTTGGACTCGGTGTAGAATTTTCTGAAGAAGAAGTCAAGGGTTATAAGTATTAATTCTTTTCTTCATTGTTTAGTCCCCGAGAACAAATATCGAATAATGGAAGTAAAAAGTTCATAAAATATTTTTATTCCACACGTATCCTTTCTTTCGATATCCAAAATCCCCCGCCTGCTTGTCCGATAGGCAGGTTCGATAATATTCCCCAAGCCTTGTATTAAAACCAAATCAAGAAAACTAAAATATTATTTTACGCTTGACTCCGTACCATACTACGTGTATTATATTTGTGTAAGAAGTAAAAAAGGAATTTAAAAATGTCAGAATATTTTGTTGGGCAAATAGCGGAAGTAGTTGGAATAAATGT